>CDYH01006342.1_pt1 | contig 190864 bp, 137 predicted proteins | sample 557561 | NCBI WGS metagenome assembly CDYH01 (sample SAMEA3182056, study PRJEB8094) | gut metagenome | biome: human; feature: gut; material: Stool; isolation source: human stools | place: Canada | collected 2012-10-31 | reverse complement strand
GTTCAATGCCAAGCTGGGTTACAACCGCATGAAAGTCACTGTTGACGACAAGGAGGAGGGGATTTGGTTCAAGAATCAGGATGAGTTCGAGATTTCGACGGCTCCGTCGTTCAAGATGACGAAGAACTGGTCCTACGGCGTCATCGCCAAGTTCCGCAGCCAGTTCGTCAACGGCTACAAGTCGCGCACCGAGCAGGAGGAGGCTGACCTCAAAAGCAAGTTCATGACCCCGGCCTACCTCGACATTTCGCTGGGTATCACCTATAAAAGTCCCGAGAAGAAATTCCCTATCACGGTCAACATGTCGCCTCTCGCTCTGAACGCCACCTTCGCCGAGAACGACTGGATTCGCAAACGGCAGGTGGACAAGGACGGCAACGAGATCAAACCGGCCTATCCTTACGGTATCGAGGACCCCGATCGGACTTCGAAATACGAGGGCGGTTCGTCCGTCCAGATCGACTTCGACCGCACGTTCGGCAAAACGGGTTATCTGCGTTACCGTACGATGCTCTACGGATTCTACGGCTGGATCTCTGACATCGGCCAGAGGAACAAGATCAGCGATTACAGCAAGTATCTGGAGGCTTTCGAGAAGTGGAATGCGGGAGACAAGAATATCAAGGACAAACCCCGCCTGCCGATCCATCCTATCGTCCGTTGGACGAATACCATCGACATTAAGGCAACAAAATTCCTCAGTACGACGTTGAGTTTCGAGTTGTATTACAACCGTGCCCAGAACGTCGATGTGCAGACCAAAACCCTGCTGAGCGTCGGTCTGACGTATACCTTTAAGAACAAATAATGTATAAGAATTCGAAACGCACCGTCCTTTTCCCGCTGCTGCTGGCCGCGGGGGTGGTCCTGGGCCTCGTGCTGGGACAGTATCTGGGACGCAATTCCACCACTTCGCAGCTCAAGGGCATGCTCAGCCGCATGGCGCTGCCCACGAACAAGCTGACCTATACGCTGTCGCTGATCGAGAATCAGTATGTCGATTCCGTGTCGATGGACTCCCTCGCCGAGCACGTCATTCCGCTGCTGGTCAAGGAGCTCGACCCTCATTCGGTCTACATCCCCGCTTCGGAGATGCAGGCGCTGAACGAACCTCTCGAAGGGGAGTTCGACGGTATCGGCGTGGTCTTCAACATGGCCACCGACACGGTGATCGTGCTGAACGTCATTCCGCAGGGCCCCAGCGACAAGGCCGGCATCAAGGCCGGCGACCGGATCATCGAGATCGGCGATTCGGTGGTCGCCGGGCGCAAGATTCCCCAGAACAACGTCGTGAAGATGCTGCGCGGACCGCGCGGTACGACGGTGCACCTGGGCATCGGGCGGCAGGGCATCTCCGGACTGGTGCCGATCGACGTTGAGCGCGGCGTGATCCCGATCCGGAGCATCGAATCGGCCTTCCGCATCGCTGACGGCGTGGGTTATGTCAAGCTGGGGCAGTTCGCCCGGACGACTTACGACGAGTTCCGCAGGGCGCTGGCCTCGCTGCGCGCCGAGGGGGTCACGAAGCTGATCTTCGACCTCCGGGGCAATTCGGGCGGATTCCTCGACCAGGCGATCGCCGTGGCCAACGAGTTCCTGCACAAGGGGCAGCTGATCGTCTACACCGAAGACCGCCGCCACGAACAGCTCCGGGAATACGCCGACGGCAACGGCTCGGCGCAGGACATGGAGGTCGTGGTGCTGATCGACGAGGGGAGCGCTTCGTCGAGTGAAATTCTCGCCGGAGCGTTGCAGGACAACGACCGTGGTACGATTGTTGGGCGTCGTTCGTTCGGCAAGGGACTCGTCCAGCGTCAGATTCCGTACAGCGACGGATCGGCCCTGCGGCTGACCACGGCGCGTTACTACACGCCGACCGGCCGCTCGATCCAGAAGCCCTATACGATCGGCGACGACGAGAGCTACGAGGAGGATATTTGGAACCGGTATAAGAACAACGAGTTTTTCTCGGCCGACAGCATCCATTTCGCCGATTCGCTGAAACGGACGACGCCGGGCGGAAAGGTGGTTTACGGGGGCGGAGGCATCATGCCCGATGTCTTCATTCCGGCCGATACGACCGATGTGACGAAATATTTCATCGAGGTGTCGGGACGCAACATCCTCTACCGCTATACGATCGAGTATGCCGACCGGCACCGCGAGGCGCTCAACGCCGTGCAGACCATCGGCGATTTGCAGGCGCTGCTCGACAGCGACAAGACCCTTGTTGACGATTTCGTCCGTTATGCCGCCCGCAAGGGCGTTGCGCCGCGCTACGGCGACATCGCCCGCTCGCGCCGGCTGATCGAGGCCCAGCTCCGGGCCTACATCGGCCGCAATACGAAGCTGGAGGATAACGGGTTTTATGCGAACATCTATCCCGTGGACAACGTGATCGTGCGTGCCGTCGGGATATTAAAGGAGGATAAGAATGATTAAGAAGCTGATTGGTATTATCGTAGCCGTTGCGGTGATCGTCATCATCGTCGTGGCGGCTGTCCGGCGCGACAATTTCCGGTCGATGGTGTTGCGCGACGAAATGTTGAACGGTGTCCGGCCGACGGAGGAGCCTTCCCGCCTGATTTCGCCTGCCGAACTCGACGTTCCGGCCGAACTTCCCGCCGAATCCGACGTTCCTGCCGAATCTGTTCCGGACGCCGGGGCGGTCGATTCGCTGACCGTGGAGGTTACGGATTCGATCTGACGTTTCTCCGTCTCCTATGCGAAGCCGGCGGCCCTCGGAAGGGTCGCCGGCTTTCGTACGTAGGGGCGGTTCACTCCGTGAGGAGGGCTTCGTAGACCTCCGCCAGGCGGTTTCGGAGGTGTTTCACCGCATAATGCTTGCGCGAGAGCAGAGTCGCCACAGGGATTCCGGTGTCCTCGGCGAGCTCCCGGAAGGTGAATCCCTCCATTTCGGTCAGTTCGAACACGTCGCGCTGGGCGGCGGGCAGTTCGCCGAGAGCCTTTTCGACCTCCTCCCAGACCAATGTCCGCAGGTATTCCATTTCGGGAGAACTCTCCTCGTCGGCCAGCAGGGCCGTGATTTCGCTGACGAATCCGCTTTCGTCGTCCTGCCCGCGCATCTGCGGCATCCGTTCTTCGCGGCGTTTGCGGCTGTGGTCGATGATGCGGTTGCGGGCCGCGCGGAAGAGCCAGGCCGCGACCTGCGTCACCGGATTCAGCGCATCGGTCTGTACGAAGCGCATGAACACGTCCTGCAAAATATCTTCGGCCTCTTCGCGCGAGGGGATGCGCCGGGCGATGAAGGCTCCCAGCTGACGGCGGTATTTCCCGAATACTTCGGCGGGGTTATTTTTCGGGGCATTCATCCGTGGTTTTTTCTTCCCGGTACGAACGGATTCTTTGACGGATGAATTCGCGGCGTTCCTCGTGCGACATGCCGTGCATCGCCCGGTGGATGTGGCGGTGTTCGTGCCAGCCGGAATGTCCCAGGTGCCCGAAGAACAGATGGGCGAGCGCCAGCAGCCCTAACATTTGCCAGTAGCCGACCGGTTTCCAGCCGAATATGTCAGGAATCAGGGTGTTCCACAGCCACATAGCTGCGCCGACGGCCGCCGCGAGCAGGGCGATTCCTCCGATTGCATGGAGAACGAATGTAAGATTGCGTTTCATGGTTTGTTGTTGTTTTTCAGAAATTCCGGGATTTGTAAATGGCAGAATATCAGGTGGAACAATACCAGCAGCCCGAATATTTTCCAGTAGTTGACCGCTTGCCATGCTTCGGGGTCCGACGACCACGGCAGCGCGAGCGCCAGGGCAAGAACGATGGGCAACGCTCCTCGCAGAATGTGTTTCGGGGCGGTTTTGCGGGGTTCGATCTTGCGGATGACGATGGCTTTGTTGCGGCAGGAGCGTTCGCAGGCGCGGCATCCCGCGCAGCGTGCGGCGTCGGCGACTTGCACGAAGCGGCATTGTCCGTTGTCGGCCAGGCGGAGAACTCCGCGGCGGCATGCTTCGACACAGCGTCCGCATCCCGTGCAGTCGTAGGTGCGGAGTACGATTTCGGTGTTTTTCATCTTCGATAGATTTCTATCTGTGCAGACGACCGGGCACGGAAAATATTTTAGGCAGGGCAAAAAAATTCCCCGGAATGTTCCGGGGAATAGCGTTCTGAATCGTGTTGCGGTCCGCTAATAGTACTTGATTTCCTTGCCTTCGATAGCCGAAAGGAGGTTGTTGGCGGCCGAGGAAGCGCCGATGCGGAACAGGTCCGTCGTGAGCCACTCCTTGCCGAGGATCTCCTCGACGATGGTGTAGTAGAGCGCGGCGTCTTCGGGCGTGCGGACACCGCCCGCGGCCTTGAATCCGACCTTGCGGCCCGTCTTTTCGAAATAGTCCTTGATGGCCTGGCACATCACCACGGCGGCTTCGGGGGTTGCGGCCACGTCGATCTTGCCCGTCGAGGTCTTCACGAAATCGGCTCCGGCCAGCATCGACAGCAGCGAAGCTTTGCGGATCAGTTCGGGGGTTTTCAGCGCACCCGACTCGATGATCACCTTCAGCACCACATCCTCGTCCATCTCCGTGCGGATCACCTCCACCTCGTTGGCCGCTTCGTCGTACTCGCCCGTGAGCATGCGGCCCACGTTCAGCACGATGTCCACCTCGTCGGCGCCGTTCTCCACGGCCATCGCCACTTCGAGGGCCTTCACTTCGAGGAACGTCTGCGCTGCGGGGAATCCGCCCGCGACGCTCGTGATCTTCATCGGCGTACCGTCCACGGCCAGCCCCACGGTCTCCACGAATGCGGGGTAGATGCAGATCGACGCCACGTTGGGGATATGCGGATATTTCTGGTAAAACTCCACGGTCTTGCGGGCGAACTCCGTGACGGAGGTCACCGAATCGTTGCACGACAGCGTCGTGATGTCGATGGCCGAATAGCAGAATTTATAGACTTCGGTATTGTGGTTGCGTGCCCGGGCGACCTGACGGATGCGGGCGACTTCGGTGTCTACCTGTTCGGCGCTCCATGCCGGAGCGTATTCATTCAGATGGTTGGCGTATTCCATACGATCTTGTTTTTTACAAAATTAGAAAAATTATTCGATCCCGCGTCGCTTCCGGACCAATTATTTTACGAACGGGCCCGCTTTCGCATTTGTTGTCCGCTCCTTCCGGCGCCGATGCAAAAAAAGAGCCTGAACCGTTCCGGTCCAGGCTCTTTTTATCGGTTCGTGCTGAAATTACTTCTGCAACGGCTTCAGGTTGATGTCCTTGGCAGCCTTCTGAGCCAGAGCGGGGTTCTTCGAAACGGCGCTCTTCAGCTGAGCCTCTGCGGTCTTGAGGTCGCCTTCCTTCGTAGCGATTACGGCACGCAGGTAGTCGGCGTCGGCCGAGTTGTCCTTGGCGATGGCCTTCTTGGCACCGGCCAGGTCGTTCGACTGAACCAGGGCGATAGCCTCGTTGTAGCCTTTGAGCCCCTTGGCGGCAGCCTTGTAGTCACCCTCGGCGGCAGCCAGGGCAGCCTTGGCCTGAGCGTCGGCGGCAGCAGCGTACTTCTTGGCCTCTGCGGTGTTGTTGTTGGCCAGGTTAGCCAGCAGCAGGTTCTTGTTGAGCTCCTTCGACGAATCCAGCTTGGCAGCCTTCTCGAACGATTTCAGGGCAGCGGCCTTGTCGCCGGCCTGCGTCTGAGCCACGCCGAGGTTGTTCCATACGCGGGCGTCGTTGAATTTCTTCGAAGCGGCGGTCAGGATGGCTACCTGCTCGTCGGCGTTCTTGGCCAGCTCCTGAGCGGCATAGAGATACTGCTCGACGGTCAGCTCGCCGCCGTTGCGGTAAGCGGCCATGATTTCAGCGTCGGTCAGACCCTGGAGGTCGGTGCTGTTGACGATCTGCGAACGGCGCAGCTCGGGAAGCACCTCTTTCTTCAGCTCCTCGAATACCGTTGACATGTTCTTGATCTCGGTCTCACGCTCTGCGGGCGAGTTGTAGAGGCTCAGCACCTGGAGAATGAGGTTCTTGTCCTTGATGTTCGATTTCTCGACCAGCTCCTTGAAGCCGTCCCAGTCCTCGCCGTAGGCAGCGGCGTCGATATCCAGACCTGCGTCTTTCAGCAGTTTGGCAACGACCTTCTTACCCGACTCGCTGCGGGCCTGCGAGAGTTTGTCGTTGAACTTCACCGGACCGTCGGGCGAAGCATAGCCCTTGACGGCGATGTTCTGCGTGGCACGGTCGTTCGTGAGGTTTTTGTCCACGTTCTCCTTGAATGCGCCGAGGTTGGCGTTCTTCTCGTTCTTCTTGGTCACTACCGACGAGTTGATCGCATAGAGCAGGTCGGTCTTGTCAACCACCGTGGTCACCTTCTTGTAGTCGTTGGCCATCTGATCCATCAGGTCGCCGTACTTGAGGTCCTTTTGCAGGGTGTTCAGACCGTAAGCGACCGTCAGACCGAATTCCTTGGCGATGGCGGCTTTGGCAGCGGCGTCGTTGCCGGCCAGCACGGCAGCCTCCTCCTTGGTGGGGATGGCTCCGGTGTTCAGGTTAACGAGCACGAACTCCTTGGCCTTGCCTTTCGGGCACTTGATCTCGGCGCGGAGCTGCAATGCGCACTGGTCCATGCGGGGATCGTAGGGGAACTCCACGTGCTGCGTGAAGTTGCCGCCGTTGATCTTGTCTACGACAGCGTAGTTCTCGTCAACTTTCGAACCCTGATAGTATTTGGTGGCGCCGGCCACTTCGCCGCCCTCGAATACGATGACGGGGGTAACCTTGATGATCGCCTTCTTGTTGAAGTACTCGACGGGGAAAGTGACATTGATGTCGGCGGCGACGATGCCGTTGTTCAGCGTGAGAATCTCGGGGGTAACCGTCAGTTTGACATCGTCCCGGTTCTTGGCCATCTTCTTGAAGCAATTACAGCTCGAAAATGCCAGGGCGGCAGCTACGAGCACAATGCTCAATTTCATTAAGTTTTTCATAATAGGGTAAATTAATGTGTTTATTTTTAATGTTTGCCTCTTGTCTGTCTCGCTTCCTCCCGGTTTTCGGAAACATTCCGTCTCTTTTCTGCCGGAGGAACAGCGCAAATATAGAAAACTCTCGCTAATTATGCAATATTCCGGACGGAAAAAAACGACGCATTTCCGTCCGAAATATCCACATTGACAGTCGTTTTAGTCCTCCTTGTGTTCATGGCGCTCCCGGCGTTCCCCGCGGTCGCGGCGTTCGCCGCGCTCTCCGCGTTCGGGACGCGGGCGGCGTTCCCGCTCCACATAGCCTTCGGGCTTGGGAAGCAGCGCCTTGCGCGACAGCTTGAGTTTGTTGGTCTTGGGGTCTACGCCGATCAGCTTGACATCGATCTCGTCGCCCTCTTTCAGACCGGTTTCCTCCATAGTCTCGAAACGCTTGTAGTCGATCTCCGAGATGTGGAGCAGGGCATCCTTGCCGGGCATGATCTCGACGAAGGCGCCGAACGCCACGATCGAACGGATCTTGCCGTGGTACGTCTCGCCCACCTCGGGAATGGCCACGATCGCCTTGATGCGCGCCAGAGCGCCGTCGAGAGCCGCCTTGTCGATGCCGAAGATATCGACATAGCCCAGGTTGTTGTTCTCGGTGATGGTGATGGTGGTGTTCGTGGTCTTCTGGATGTCCTGGATGACCTTTCCGCCCGGGCCGATCACCGAACCGATCATATCCTGCGGGATGGTGATCTGTACGATGCGCGGTACGCAGGGTTTGTAATCTGCGCGCGGCTCGGCGATGCACTCGGTGAGTTTGCCGAGGATGTGCATGCGGCCTTTGCGGGCCTGCTCCAATGCGGCGGCCAGCACCTCGTAGGAGAGTCCGTCCACCTTGATGTCCATCTGCGTGGCGGTGATGCCGTCCTTGGTGCCCGTCACCTTGAAGTCCATGTCGCCCAGGTGGTCTTCATCGCCCAGAATGTCCGACAGCACGGCCCACTTGCCGGTCTCGGAGTCGGAGATCAGACCCATGGCGATGCCCGACACGGGTTTCTTGATCTTCACGCCGGCGTCCATCAGCGCGAGGGTTCCGGCGCAGACCGTCGCCATCGACGACGAGCCGTTCGACTCGAGGATGTCCGACACGACGCGCACGGCGTAGGGGTTCTCGTCGCCCAGCGGGATCATCGGCTTCAGGGCGCGCCATGCCAGGTGGCCGTGGCCGATCTCGCGGCGGCTCAGGCCGCGTGCGGCCTTGGCCTCGCCCGTCGAGAAGGGCGGGAAGTTATAGTGGAGCACGAATTGCTCGGTGCCCTGCACGAGCACTTCGTCCTTGACCTTCTCGTCGAGTTTCGTGCCGAGCGTCACGGTCGTGAGCGACTGGGTTTCGCCGCGGGTGAAGATCGCCGAGCCGTGGGCTGCGGGCAGGTAGCCCACCTCGCACCAGATCGGGCGGATCTCGTCGGTCTTGCGGCCGTCGAGGCGCTTGCCCTCGTCGAGGATCATGTTGCGCATGGCCTTCTTCTGCACGTCGTCGTGGAAATATTTGTGGATCAGCGGGGCCTTCTCCACGAGCTCCTCCTCCGAGTAGCGGGCCGCGAACTCGGCTTCGAGGGCGTTGAACTTATCCTCGCGCTCGTGCTTCATCGTGCCGCTCGTGGCGATGGCGTAAGCCTTGTCGTAGAGCTCCTTGATGATCGTCTGGCGAAGCTCCTCGTCGTTGACCTCGTGGCAGTAGGTGCGCTTCACGTCCTTGCCCAGCTCCTTCGAAAGCTCGATCTGTACGGCGCAGTGCTTCTTGATCTCCTCGTGCGCGAACTTGATGGCGCCGAGCATGACCTCTTCCGAAACCTCTTTCATCTCGCCCTCGACCATCAGGATATTGTCGATCGTACCTCCGACCATGATGTCGAGGTCTACCTTCTCCATGTCCGAGTAGTTGGGGTTGATGACGTACTCACCGTCGATGCGGGCCACGCGGACCTCCGAGATGGGGCCGCCGAACGGGATGTCCGACACGGCCAGCGCGGCCGATGCGGCCAGTCCGGCCAGTGCGTCGGGCTGAATGTCCTTGTCGGCCGAGATGAGGGTGACCGTCACATAGACTTCGGCGTGGTAGTCTGCGGGGAACAGGGGGCGGAGTGCGCGGTCGATCAGCCGTGCGACGAGGATTTCGCTGTCGTTGGCGCGGCCTTCGCGCTTCATGAAGCCGCCGGGATAGCGGCCTATGGAGGCGTACTTCTCCTTGTACTCTACCTGCAAGGGCATGAAATCGGTGTCGGGTTTTGCATCCTTGGCGGCCACCACGGTGCCGAGGAGCATCGTGTCGCCCATCTTGACGACGACCGAGCCGTCGGCCTGCTTGGCCAGTTTGCCCGTTTCGATCTCGATCTGGCGTCCGTCGGCCAGCGCGATCGTTTTGCGGACTGCGTTGTACAGCTTCTTTTCTTCCATAAAAATAAACCTATAATGTTTTTCGAATTGTTTTTTCACAATGAAAATGAAGGCAACCCCTCTCGGGAATTGCCTTCATTTCTTCCTCGGGACTACTTGCGGAGATTGAGTGTCTTGACGATTGCGCGGTAGCGCTCGATATCGACCTCCTTGAGGTACTCCAGCAACTGGCGGCGCTTACCTACCAGACGCAGCAGTGCGCGCTGGGTTCCGAAGTCGTGCTTGTTGCTTTTGAGGTGGTTCGTAAGGTGGCTGATACGGTAGGAAAACAACGCGATCTGACTCTCGGGCGAACCCGTGTCGGTGTTAGACTTGCCGTACTGGCCGAAAAGCTCCTGCTTTTTCTCAGCTGTTAAATAAGCCATCGTGTAAAATTATTTTTACGTTCCACTCTACGACGCATCCCCCTTACCGTGGATAACGCCAGAGCGTTCCGCAAAGGTACTAATAAATTAAGAATTAAGAATTAAAAATGAAAAATTATTTATCTTTTCGGCCGGAAAACTTACGATATACTCCGGAAAATCGTACTTTTGTGGCTAAACGAGTGGAAATTATGTTGAAAAAGGGTATCTGCGGAGTCTTGGCCGCACTTGTCGCGGCCGCTTTCTGGAGCTGCGGGCGGCGTCCCGCCTACGTCTCGGTGGACGGGGTGATGCTGGGCACGACGCTGCACGTCGCGGCCGACGTGCGGGGCGTCTCGCCGCAGGAGCTTTACGCCGCGGTCATGGAGCTTGACCGCGAGGCCAAGGCGTCGATGTCGATCTACGACCCCGCGTCGCTGTTGAGCCGTCTGAACCGCAACGAAACCGACAGCGTTGACAGCCATATCGCCTTCAACCTCCGTCTGGCCGACAGCATCGGTTCGCTGAGCGGCGGCCGCTACGACGTGACCGTCAAACCGCTGGTCGAGGCGTGGGGATTCGCCGGGAAGGAGCGCGTCGAGCGCCCGAACGTCGATTCGATCCTCGAATTCGTGGGGCGGGAGAAGGTGCGCATCGAGGCGGGGCGGCTGGTGAAGGACGATCCCCGCGTGCAGCTCGATTTCAATTCCGTGGCCAAAGGCTACGTCGTCGATCTGCTGGCGGCGCTGGTCGAAAAATACGGCGCCGGGAATTATATCGTCGATGTCGGCGGCGAGGTCCGCTGCCGGGGCGTCAACCCCCGGGGCGATGCGTGGCGCATCGGCATCGAAACCCCCTTCGACGGCAACATGACCAACGGCGAGTATCTTCAGAAACGGGTGCGGATGCACGACGGCGGGCTGGCCACCTCGGGCAACTACCGCCGTTTCTACCTCGATGCCGAGGGGAACAAGATCGCCCACACGATCGACCCCCGCACGGGGTGCAGCGCCGTTTCGCGCCTGCTGTCGGTGACGGTCGCGGCTCCGACCTGCGCCGAGGCTGACGCCCTGGGGACCATGTTCCTGGCGATGGGCGCCGACGATGCGCTGGCCGCGGCGGCCGCCATGCCGGAGGCGAAGGTCTATTTCATCCTCGCGGGCGACGGCGACGAATACGAGGAGTATGTTTCGCCGGCTATGGAAGCGTTGATCCTGCAATAACGAGATATAATGAAACAAGCTGTATTTCTCTACAACACGCAGTCGGGCAAAGGGAAGATCGCCCGCAACGTCGAGGGCATCTGCACGGTGTTCCGGGCCTACGGATACGAGATCGAACCCCGGCTGATCGACTTTTCGGCCAATCCCTTCGACGGCTGCGAGACGATCGACCTGATGGTCGTGGCGGGCGGCGACGGCACGGTCAACTACGTGGTCAACGCCATGAAGCGCAAGGGGCTGGACATTCCCGTCGGGGTGATCCCCGCGGGCACGGCCAACGATTTCGCCGGGGCGCTGGGCATGTCGCGCGAACCGCTCGAAGCGGCGCGGCAGATCGCTTCGGGAAGCATCGACCGGGTCGATGCGGGGTGTGTGAACGGGCTTTGGTTCGTCAATATCTTCTCGTTCGGCCTCTTCACGACCACCTCGCAGCGCACGCCCGACGCGCGCAAACACAAGATCGGCAAACTGGCCTACATCATCGAGGGGGCCAAGGAGATACGTTCGATGCACGCCGTGCCGCTGGAGATCGAGGCTGACGGCGAACGCTTCGACCTGCGGTCGCTGATGGTGCTGATTTTCAACGGCGAGACCGCGGGCGGCTTCCGCCTGGCGCGCCGTTCGTCGATCAAGGACGGACTTTTCGACTGCATCCTGCTGGAAAAGAAGAACTTCTTCCGCTCGACGCTGGCCATGTGCCGTTATCTGGCGGGCGGAAACCCGAAGATCGTCCGCCATCTGCGGGCCCGGACGATCGACATCCGTTCGACGATCGACGAGCCGACGGATGTCGATGGGCAGAAGGGCGCCGGATTTCCGCTGCACATCGAGTGCATCGCCGGAGGTCTGCGCATCATGTGCGCAAAACAGCAATAGGAAATCGCTGCGGGCGGAGGGTTCGGAGAGGGTTTTGTGAAATATTTTTCCGACTCTTTTTGGGGGCGGTGTTGCGATTTCGGACCGTTTTTGTTACTTTTGTCGGAAAAATTACGACGATATGGCGGATATTGGCAAAACGACACGCGGCGGCGGGCGTGAAAACCTGCGGAAAGTCTCCATCTCCCGGCTCAAAAAGGAGATGAGCGATGTCTTTTACCTTTCGGACGATCTGGTCATCTCCGCACTCACGGCCGACAAGAACACCACGGCCGACTATCCGACCTCGATCGACGGTTTCACGGCCATCATCATGATGGCGGGCGAGGCCACGGTGTCGATCGACATGCAAAACTACAACGTCAAGCCCAACACCATCGTCTTTTTCAACCCCGATTCGATCATCCGCACGGTCAAATGTTCGTCGAACGCCGCGGCTTACCTGCTGGCTTTCTCGAAGTCGTTCGTCAACGAGATCCAGATCGACCTTTCGACCTCGCTGCCGGTCTACATGCGTTTCGGCAAGGCTCCGGTGCTGGAGGTGACGCCGCAGGACGTGGATGAAATCCGCCAGCTGTTCCAGCTCATCAAGACCATGCTCCGCAGCGACAAGGAGCGCTACCGCCACGAGATCATCCGCACGCTTTTTACCACGGCGTTCTACATCATCACCGAGATCAACCAGCGCGAGCAGCCCGGCGAGATCAAACAGGGCCGCTGCGAGGTGCTGTTCGACGAGTTCATGTCGCTTCTCCAGCAGTACAACAAACGTGAGCGCAACGTGAGCTTCTACGCCAAGCAGCTCAATATCACGCCCAAATACCTCTCTTCGGTGGTGAAGGAGGTGAGCGGCAAGACCGCCGCGCGGTGGATCGACGAATCGGTGATCCTCGAAGCCAAGGCCCTGCTCAAATACTCGGGCATGAGCATTCAGGAGATCGCCTACCACCTGAATTTCTCGACCCAGTCCTTCTTCGGCAAATATTTCAAACAGCATACGGGCACTTCGCCCTCGCGTTACAAACGCAAAGGCTGACATGCCATGAAACGGCTGTTTCTGCTCTGTTGCTGCCTCGCGGCGGCCGTGCCGTTTTCGGCCCGCGGCGAATCCCTCGAACGGGCCCTCCGCGCTGTGACCGACTCGGTGCGGGCGACGGTGGGCGTCGCTGTGGTGTTCGGCGACGGCGATACGCTCGCGGTGAACGGCGGACGCTGCTATCCCATGTTGAGCGTCTGCAAGTTCCATCAGGCGCTGGCCGTGCTCGACCGCCTCGACCGCCGCGGCCTTCCCCTCACGACACGCATTCCGGTCCGCCGTTCCGATCTGCTTCCCGATACGTGGTCGCCGCTGCGCGAAGCCTGCCCCGGGGGCGGCCGGTTCACCGTGGCGGAACTGCTGACGTACAGCGTCGCGCAGAGCGACAACAACGTCTGCGACGTGCTGTTCCGCTTTCTGGGCGGGACGGAGGCCGTGGACCGCTACATCGCCGGACTGGGCATCGGCGAAACCGTGATCGTGGCCGACGAGGAGACGATGCACCGCCATACGGACAACCAGTATCTCAACCGGACCACGCCGCTGGCCGCCGTGCGGCTGCTCGAACTTTTCCGCCGCGGGGAGCTTCTCTCCGCCGTATACGGGGATTTCCTGCTCGAAACGATGTTCGCCACGGAGACCGGGCCCGACAAACTCCGGGGGCTGCTGCCTGCGGATGTCGCCGTGGCGCACAAGACCGGCAGTTCGGACCGCGACGGGCGCGGGGTGAAGATCGCCGACAACGACATCGGCATCGTCCGCCTGCCCGACGGGCGCAGCTATTCGATCGCGGTTTTCGTCATGGATTCCCGCGAGGACGACCGGACCAACGCCGCCGTCATCGCCCGCATTTCGCGGCTCGTCTACGATTACGCCGCCCGGCTATAATGAAAAACCCCTCCGCAGAGGGGCTTTTCATGCGCTATTTCAGCGCCTCGACCACCTGCCGGATCATCGCCGGGATGGCGTGTTCCTCCTGCGCGGTGAAGAAATTGCCGTCGATTTCGAACGGGGCGTCCGTCGCCACGGGTCCCGTCACGGCGGCCTTGGCCAGCGGATGCACGGCGACACGCCGTCCGGCGGCGACGCCCGCGAATCCGAACATCATCCCCGCGGCGCAGTGGCCGATCATCGGTTTGCCCGTTTCCCCGAAGGTTTTCAGCACCTCCATCAGGTCTTTGTTCCAGGGCTCGCCGGCATGCTGTGCGAAGACCGGCACGGCGTCGCCGCAGGCGAACACCAGGGCGTCGTACTCGGCTTCGTGGCCTTTGAGGTTGGCGATCACGTCGTCCGCCGTCAGGCCGATGCTCGAGTTGGTGCGGATCTCGCGGCTCTCGGCCACGGCGAACACGGTGCAGGGAATCTTGTTCTCGAAAAACGTCTCCAGATACTGGAACAGGCCCATCCCGTTCACGGGATTCACGGCCACGACAGCTGCTCTTTTTGCCATGATTGCAATTCGTTTAGTGATACGATGGTTATTTTCGGTAAGTTTGTTATCTTTGCATACAAAGATAGGGCGAATCGCCTGCAAAAACAAGAACGCACTTAAAAATGAGTAGGTTACACGCGTGTAACCATTGCTGAATACCAAACGGATGGAAACGGAAAAAAGTTTTCGGAATTTTACGCCCACGGGCCGTTGTCCCGTCCGGGATGTCCTGAGCCGGCTGGGGGACAAGTGGTCGATGCTGGTGCTGCTGACGCTGCACGCCAACGGCGTGATGCGTTTCAGCGAGATCCACCGCACGCTGGGCGACATTTCGCACCGCATGCTGACCGTCACCCTGCGGACGCTCGAAACCGACGGGATGATCCGCCGCAAAGTCTACGCCGAGGTGCCTCCGCGGGTGGAGTATGACCTTACGGAGCGCGGCGGGAGCCTGCTTCCGCATATTTTCGGACTGGTGGAGTGGGCGCAGGACAATATGGAGGCCATTCTCGGCGCCCGCCGGAAATCCTGAGCGGCATCCGCCGGGCACGGAGCCTTTCGGCGCGCATGTCCGGCCCGAACCGAAAAACGGGTCCCCGCCGGGGACCCGTTTCGTCATCGTCTGCGACGCACTCAGGCGCGCTTCTTCGCCGTCTTGGCCTCGATGGCCTTGTCCAGCTCGATGCTGAAATCCGAGAGGACGTTCATGTAGTTGATGAAGGCGTCGTAGGCCGAGTCGTAGGGATTGAAATAGGAGTGCACGTCGCCGTCCGACAGCCACTTGGTAGCCATGTAGTAGAAGTGGTCGGAGGTCTGCATGAAACTCCACACGTAGTCGAAATCGGGGTTTTTCAGCGTCGTGACCTTCTCTTTCAGGGCGTAGAGCTTCGAGAACGCCTCGTTCTGCAACTCGTTGCCCAGCCATGCCGTCACGTCGCGTTCCTCGTCGGCCCACGACATCACGTGCGGGCAGTGGAGCACGGCCACCGGCTGGTATTTCTTCGCCGCTTCGGTCACCGTGGCGAATTCCAGTCCGTTTTTCTTGGCCAGAACCGCTTTGGGAAGCGCGCGCATGAATTCGAAGATGCCCGTGTCGGCGGTCTGGTGTTCGCCGAAGGTCTCGTAGTCCATGAACAGGTTCACCACCTCGCCCGGCGTCTCGTCCGAAGAGAGCCATTGCACGTATTTGTCCACCGTCAGCGGCCATTGGTCCCAGCTTTTGTTCGAGAAGCGGAACGCGATGTCGTCCGAGAGCTTGTAGTTGCGCAGCAGCAGGCGCAGCTTCTGGTCGATGGCGTTGGCATAGACGTAGTTGGGCGACTTCCAGCCCAGCACGTGCTTGGCGCCTTCGGCCAGCATCGTGCGGAAGCCCATGCCGGCCACCATTTCGCCGATCTCGTCCGAATAGATCAGCTCCGTGTTGCGGAACGCCGTGGGCTTCACCCCGAACTCCTTCTTGATGAGGGCGGTGTGCAGTTTGACCTGCTCCCGGAAATCCTCTTTCGAAGCCAGCGAGGCCAGCGAGTGCGAATAGGTTTCGGCCAGGAACTCCACGCATCCCGTCGCCGCCAGCTCCTTGAACGAGTCGAGGATTTCGGGGGCGAACGCACGGAACTGCTCGACGGCGATGCCCGTGATCGAGAACGAGCAGCGGAACCTGCCCTTGTTCTCTTTGATGAGTTTCAGCAGCAGGGCGTTCATCGGCAGGTAGCACTGGCGGGCCACCTTCTGCATGATCGAGCGGTTCAGGAGGTCATCCAGATAGTTATGGTCTTTGCCCATGTTGAAGAAACGGTATTTCTTCAGACGCCAGGGCTGATGTACCTGAAAATAGATGCAAACGGTTTTCATGGCGATACTATTTTGATTGTTTCTCATTCTCTTCGATCACGGCCTCGTAAACCGTCTTGATCTTTGCCGCAGCGTCGTTCCATTTGAGATTGGTGACCTCTTCGAGCCCCTTCGAGGCGAACATGCCCGAGAGGGCGGGGTATTTGATCAGTCCGTAGATGGCGTCCGCGAGGGCGTCCACGTCCCAGTAATCGACTTTCACGGCGTAGTCCAGCACCTCGGCCACGCCGCTCTGCTTCGAGATGATGACCGGAACGTTCGACCGCATCGCTTCGAGGGGCGAGATGCCGAAGGGCTCCGACACCGAAGGCATCACGTATACGTCCGACAGCTGGAACATTTTGTGCACGTCCTCTCCGCGGAGGAATCCCGTGAAGTGGAACCGGTCGGCGATGCCGAGCCGCGCCACGCGGCGGATGACATGGTTCATCATGTCGCCCGAGCCGGCCATCACGAAGCGCACGTCGGGCACGCGCTTCAGCACCTTGGCGGCGGCCTCTACGAAATAGTCGGGTCCCTTCTGGTAGGTGATGCGTCCCAGGAAGGTCACGATCTTGTCCTTGACGCCCCGTTCGGGCACCTTGCCGCTGTTCTCGGCGAAGCGCACGGCGTTGTGCACCGTCACGACCTTGTCGGCCGGAACTCCGTAGCGGTTGATGACGATGTTGCGCGTGAGGTTCGACACGGCGATCACCCGGTCGGCGGCGTGCATGCCGGCGCGTTCGATGGCGTAGACCTGCGTGTTGACGTTCTCGCCCGAACGGTCGTATTCCGTGGCGTGCATGTGCACCACGAGCGGTTTTCCGGAGACGCGCTTGGCGGCGATGCCCGCATAGTAGGTGAGCCAGTCGTGGGCGTGGATCACGTCGAACTGCCCTTCCAGATCCTTGGCCACCTGCGCGGCGACCACGGCATAGCGGGCGACCTCCTCCATGAGGTTGGCGCCGTACTTGCCCGAAAAGGTGTAGCGTTGTTTCCAGGCATCGGTCGTTGACCAGGTCCGCTCTCCCGACTTGACATATTTCTCGTGATAGACCTCGTACTCCTCCGGCGAGATGTAGGGAACCATGTTCGAGTCGATGTGGATGAACGACATCTTTTCCAGAATATCGTCCGCACCGCTTCCCGTCGAACCGTACATGGCTTCCACGTCGCTGGCGTTCAGCACGTGCGTGAAGCGCTGGTCCTCGTCGCCGTAGGCGTGCGGGACGACGAACGTGACGTTGACGCCGTTGCGTGCCAGTCCGCGGGTCATTCCGTAGCAGGCCGTTCCCAGTCCGCCCGCAATGTGGGGCGGAAACTCCCATCCGAACATTAATACTCTCATACCGTTATTCCTTGTTTTTTACTTATTCATCGTTTTCACGCATCCCGAGGCTTCCGATTCACGGCTCGCGGCCGTGTTTGCAAGTCCGACTCTTTTCTGAATCCCCGCCGTGGCGGAGACCTCCTGTCGGCACGACGCTGTTTTATCTCTTGGCGGTCGCTTTTTTCGCTGCGGGCTTCGCCGCTTTTGCGGCGGACGCCTTCTTGCCGGCGCTTTTTCCGGCCTTCGCACTCTTCGCCGCCGGTTTTTTCACGGCTTTCTCCGCCTTTCGGGGCTTCTCTTCCGGCCGCCGGCGCCGGATCATGCCGTAGATGTCCAGCACGGCCGCCACGCTCCACGCCTGCGAAATGGCTCCGCGGGGTGAGAACGGGGGATCGGCGTCGAACAGCTCTCCGATCGAACCGATGCCGTAGGTCTGGATGTCCTCCTCGAAGTTGGTCAGCATCTCTTCGGCCTGCGGCAGGAACGAATCGCCGTTGACATCGAAGCAGGCCCGCACGTAGAACGACAGCAGCCACGGCCATACCGAGCCGTTCTTGCCGGCGAAGTCGCGTTCGGCGGGCGTACCCTCCTGCGAACCCTTGTAGAGCGGGTTGCGGGGCGAGAGCGTCCGCAGCCCCTTGGGGGTCAGGAGGTGCTGGCTCACGGTGCGGATCACCTCCAGCTGGGTCTGCTCGTCGATCATCTTGTAGGGGAGTCCGCAGGCGAGGATCATGTTCGGGCGGATCTCCTTCGAAGTCCCTTCGCAGCCGATGCAGTCGGCCAGATAGCCCTCCGGCAGACGGAACAGTTCGTTGAACGACGCCGCGGTCCGTTCGGGCAGCGACTCCCAGGCTTTCACGAACTTCTTGTCGCCGTGTTCGCCCGCCAGCCGCAGCGTGTAGCGGACGGCGTTGTACCACAGAGCGTTGACCTCGACCTGATAGCCGTTGCGCGGGGTGACGGGCACTCCGTCGATCACCGAGTTCATCCACGTCAGGGGCACGCGCTCCGACGAGGCCCATACGAGCCCGTTCTCGTTGAGCAGCACCCGTCCCGCGACACCTTGCTTATAGGCTTCCAGCACCCGTTTCATCGCCTCGCCGTAGCGTTCCCAGACGGCCTTGGCGCCGATCTGCTCTTCGAGCCGCTGCAACGTCCAGAAGAACCACAGCGGAGCGTCCGCGGCCACGGCCGCCGAAGCGTCCCCGGCGAACATGCCGTCCTGCATGGTGCGCACCTCGTAGTCGAGGGCGTCGATGCAGTCCTCCTTGTGGTCCTGCTCCAGGGTGATGCCGGGCAGCGAGACGAAGGTCTGGCGCCCCGAAACCCCGTGCCACGGGTAACCCGATATGACCTCTGTGCGGTTGCCCGGACGGCGGATCAGGAACTGCCGCGCCGAGTGTTCGAGGCAGCTGATGAAGTCGATCTTGTGCGTGCGGCGGGCGATGGAGCCTTCGAAGAGCTCTTCGATGGTCTTCGTCGAGCCCATCTCGTCGAGCGACGCCGAGAAGATGATGCTCTCGCCCTTTTTGAGCTCGGTTTCGAAATAGCCCGTCGTCAGCAGGTCTTCGTGTCCCTCGTAGCCGCGGGCGATGTCCTGCTGGTATTCGAAATTGTAGTACCAGTCGGGCGCCGGCACGAACTCCGTGCCGGGTTTGCTCGTCTGGAGGTAGAGCCACGGGAACGAACCGTAGAGGCGGCATTTCACGCCGTTGACCGCCGGATAGGAGCGTCCGTCGGCGGCCATGTTGGCGCGGGTCAGCGCGTGTTTGTCGCGGAAGGCCAGGAACGGGCGCAGTCTCAGACGCGTTTCGGAGTGGGCGTCCACGAGCGTGTAGCGGATCATCAGCTGCGTGCGCTTGTGAATCCAGAGCATCTCCTTCTTGAGAATGACGCCGCCCACGCGGTAGGTGATCGTGGGGGTCGGCGTGTACTCGAAGTCGGTGATGTACTTGTGGCCGCGGGGTTCGTAGACTCCCGGGAAGCGGTGCAGCGCCAGATTGAACGTCTGGTCGTGCTGGATCACCGTCTCGTCGAGCGACGAGAGCAGGACGTAGGTCCGGCCGCTGTCGTCGATCGGCGCCACTATCAGTCCGTGGTAGCGGCGGGTGTTGCAGCAGACGATGGTCGTGCTCATGTATCCGCCGATGCGGTCCGTTGCGAGCATCTCGCGCTGGAGCGAGTACTCCAGGTTGCCCAATTCGCTTTTGTCGAAAGTAAGTGCTGACATATCGCTGTAAAATGCTGTTCGTCCTTATAAAGATATTGAAATTTTCAGAATATTGCAATCCTGCGACTGAAAATCGACATCTTTTTTATCCGTTTCCTTTCGGAAGCCTATGCCCATTTCACCAATGCAAAATCCATGCGATGCGGAAGATGCGGATTGCAGGGATAGATGCGCAGCGCCACGTCGAACGTGCCCGTCTCGTCGGGCGTGTAGTCCAACGCATAGGTCACCAGATTGTTGTCGGTCCGGGTTCGTTCGAGCCGGATCGTGCGGACGACGTTGACGCCCTGTCCGCCGACGATCTGGCGGGCGATGACCATCTCCACGCCGATGTCCTCCGGACGGAGGTTGGCGATGTCCACCGTCACCGAGAAGCGGTACTTCTCGCCGACGCAGACGGCCTCCTTGTCGATCTTCACGCGCTCCACGTCCACCGCGCGGACCTGGTCCCAGGCCGCCGAGACCTTGCGCTTCCAGGCCGCGATCTCGCGGGCCAGCAGGCAGGAGTCGGCGCTCAGCTTGCGCTTGCGGGCCGCCAGTTTGTCGTAGAAACGCTCCTCGTAGTCGATCAGCATGCGGTTGGTCGTGAAGTTCGAGGCGATGTCCGCCACGCATTTCTTGACCGAGGCCACCCATTCGTGGGGGATGTTGTCCGTGCCGCGGGCGTAGTATTTCGGGGCGATCTGCTCCTCGATGGTGTTGTAGATCATCTCGGCGTCGAGTTCGTCCTGGAAGTGCTGGTCGGTGAACGTGCGCTCCATGGGCAGCATCCATCCGGCGCCCTCCTTGTAGCCCTCGACCCACCAGCCGTCGAGCACCGAGAACTGCATCACGCCGTTCATCACGCACTTTTCGCCCGAGGTTCCCGAAGCCTCCAGCGGCCGCGTCGGGGTGTTCAGCCAGACATCGACGCCCTGCACCATGCGGCGCGCCAGCTCCATGTCGTAGTTTTGCAGGAAGATGATTTTGCCCACGAACTGCGGCATGGCGGCCACCTCGACGATGCGTTTGATGAGGTCCTGCCCCGGTTTGTCGTTGGGGTGGGCCTTGCCGGCGAAGATGAACTGCACGGGGCGCTCCTTGTTGTTGACGATCGCCGCCAGCCGGTCGAGGTTCGTGAAGAGCAGGTAGGCGCGCTTGTAGGTGGCGAAGCGGCGTGCGAAACCGATGGTCAGCACGTCGGGCTTGATGCCCTCGATGATCTGGAGCATCTGGCGCGGCGAATCGAGACGCACCTGCGCGGGATCGCTGTAACGCCGGCGGATGTGCTTGATGAGCTTGTTCTTGAGCTTCATGCGCTCCTCCCACAGTTCGCCGTCGGGGATGTCGTGCACCTTCTGCCAGGCCGGGATGTCGTAGACATGGCCTTCGAATCCGTCGGCGAAATAGCAGGCGTAGAGGCGCCGCAGCGACGTGGCGATCCACGTCGGGAAGTGCACGCCGTTGGTGACGTAGCCGATGTGGAGCTCGTTCTTGAAGTAGCCCGGCCACATGTTGCCCAGAATGTCCTTCGACACCTCGCCGTGGAGCCACGACACGCCGTTGACCTCCTGCGAGAGGTTGCAGGCCAGCACCGACATCGAGAATTTCTCGTTGGGGTCGTTGGGGTTGGTCTTGCCCAGGTTGATGTACTGCTCCCAGGTGATGCCCAGCACGTCGGGATAGTGCGACATGTACTGGCGGATCATCGACTCGGGGAATGCGTCGTGGCCGGCCGGCACGGGGGTGTGCGTCGTGAAGAGCGACGACGAGCGCACCACCTCCAGCGCCTCGGAGAACGAGAGCTTGCGGTGGTTCACCAGGTCGCGGATGCGCTCCACGCCGATGAAGGCGGCGTGCCCCTCGTTGCAGTGGTACACCTCGTGTTTGACGCCCACCTTGCGCAGGGCGCGGATGCCGCCGATGCCCAGCAGGATCTCCTGTTTGAGCCGGTTCTCCCAGTCGCCTCCGTAGAGGTAGTGGGTGATCTGGCGGTCCTCTTCGAGGTTGTCCTCGATGTCGGCGTCGAGCAGGTAGAGGTCCGTGCGGCCCACCTGGCATTTCCAGATGCGCGCCGAGAGCGTGCGGCCCGGGAATGCGACGGTGACCGTCATCCAGTTGCCGGCCTCGTCGCGCACGGGCGAGATCGGGAGTTTATAGAAGTTCTGCGCCTCGTAGGTCGCCTCCTGCGCCCCCTGCGCCGAGAGTTTCTGCGTGAAGTAGCCGTAGCGGTAGAGCAGGCCCACGGCGGCCATCGGGACGTTCTTGTCCGAAGCCTCCTTGAGGTAGTCGCCGGCCAGAATGCCCAGGCCGCCCGAGTAGATTTTCAGCGACGAGTGCAGGCCGTATTCCATCGAGAAATAGGAGATCGTCGTGGTCTTCGGGTCGGGCTTCTCGTTCATGTAGTCGCGGAACTGCGTGTGCACGGCATCGAGCATGGCGAGGAAGTTCGAGTCCTTTTCGAGCTGTTTCAGGCGTTCGACGCTCAGCGCGTCGAGGAATGCGATCGGGTTGCGCTCGCATTCGGCCCACAGCACGGGGTCGATCCCTTCGAACAGGTCGCGGGCGCCGGGGTTCCAGCACCACCAGAGGTTGCGCGACAGCTCTTCGAGGGCGTGCAGCCGCTTGGGCAGCGTCTTATCGACCATCATGCGGTTCCAGACGGGCTTCTCGACGAAAAGCTGCTGGCGCACGAAGTTGATCTGCTCGGTCTTGGCGCCTCCGTCGTCCAGCACGGCGCGGTTGGTGCGCACGATCGAACTCTCGACCGCTTCGGAATAAGCCTGCTCGTAGGCGGCGAAGAGGTGTTCCCAGAGCGCCGTCATCGAAATCTCGTAGGCCGAGGTGCGCATCTCGTTCACGTGCTTCTCGTCCAGCAGGCTGAAGCGCAGCAGGGTTTCGGCGACCTTCTGTTCGACCTCCCGGTCGTTGTAGTCGTCGCGGCGGACGACCTCCACGCCGGCGTGTTCGCGGTGTTTGTCCACCCAGAGACCGAATCCCGCCAGCGTCGTGGTGACGGTCGGCACCGAGAAAGCCACCGATTCCAGCGGGGTGTAGCCCCACGGTTCGTAGTAGGAGGGGAAGACCGTGAGGTCCATGCCCACCAGCAGTTCGTAATAGTCCTTGTTGAAGATGCCGTCGGCCTTGTTGAGGTACGTCGGCACGAAGATCACCTTCACCTTCGATTCGGGACGGGTCAGGACCGAGTCCTTGAGGGCGTTGACGATCGGGTCCCAGGCCGGATTTTCGAGGTAGTGGGTCGTGTATTTGTACTGGCTCCCGTCGATGGGGTTCGACGCATCGGCCAGATGGGCCTGCAAGTCTGCGCGCGGACCGCGGTTGCCCGCGGGTACGGTGATGTAGGCCAGCACCTCGCGCCGGAGCTTGTCCGACTCCGCGAGCTGTTTGAGCGATTCGATGAAGATGTCGATGCCCTTGTTGCGGAACTCGTAGCGGCCGCTGGTGCCGACGATCAGCGGGTCGCCCGCGAACTTCTCGCCCAGGCAGGCTTCGGCCACCGCGATCATCGCCTTGCGGGCCTCGTCGCGCTTGGCGTAGTACTCCTCGCCGGTCCACACGAAGTCGTTTTCGAAGCCGTTGGGCGTCACGCCGTCCGGCTCGCGGCCCAGCAGGTATTTGCATTCGTTGGCCGTGATGTCGCTCACCGTGAGGAAGGCATCGTGGTATGCGGCGGCCATCTTCTCGATCGAATGTTTGGCCGTGACGTTGAACCGCCGGGCCAGTTCGTCGGCGTTGAATTTCGTGAGGTCGTTGTAGAGCGGCAGTCGGTTGCCGGCGATGCAGCGGCCCATGACCGTGGCGTGGGTGGTGAACACCGTGGCCACGTAGGGGGCGCGGTTGCGCAGGTAGAGGCCGCCGGCGGCGGTCATCCATTCGTGGAAATGCGCGGCGGCCTTGTCGGTCGGGGCGCAGAAGGTCTCGACGTAGGAGGCGATTACCACGCCCGCGGCCCAGCCGAAGAGCACCGGCTCGATGTAGTCCCACTGTCCCGAGATCGAGTCCACGTGATACGACTCCCAGAGGCTTTTGAGGATCTCGTCCTTGCGGGGGATCAGCGATGAGAAATCGACCAGCACCGCCGTCGGTTCGCCCTTGATCTTCCAGCGGCCGACGCGCACGCGGACGCCCTCGTTGTAGAGTTTCTGGCGCCATGCCTTCAACAGCGCGGGGTCCTCCTCGAACTCGGGGTTCACGCCCTCGTGCGAGAGGTCGGGGCCGAGCAGGATGTAGCGGTCTGCGAATTTGCGGGTCACGGTCTGTGCCTTGGTCGAGATGACGGTGTGTATGCCGCCGACTTTGTTGCATACCTCCCAACTTACTTCGAACAGGAAGTCGGGGGAGTGTTTTGCATTGCTCATATACTGTGTTTGTTTGTAATTTTTTCGGGACGGAGTCGGATTCGAAATCCGGCTGCAAAGGTAACGCTTATATTTCTATAAAACAACCCGAAGCCATATTTACTAAAAAAATTTAATAATAACTTAACATTTCTGTTTCACCCGGTTGCGGGGCCGTTACGTTTCGAAAAGCGCCTCGATCACCGCATCAGAAACCAGCATCCGGGCCGCCGGCACGGCCATCCGTCCGCCGGAAACGACGAGCGCTCCGGCCCGTATCCAGGGCGCCGCGCCGCGCTGCATCCGCGCCGTGCGTTCCGGACCGAAAAGAGCCTCCGTTTCCGCCAGGCCGATGCCTTCCGCCGTGCGCAGCCGCGTCATCACATATTCGTTGAAGCGGTCGCGGTCGGTCAGCGTTTCGGTTTCCGCGGCGGCTCCCGCAAGGTAGTCTTCCACGGAACTGACGTTCCAATGGCGTTCCCGCCCGTCGAACGAATGGGCTGCCGGACCGATGCCGAGATACTTCGCGCCGTGCCAGTACGAGGCGTTGTGGCGCGCCCGGAACCCCGGCAGGGCGAAGTTCGAGACCTCGTAATGTTCGAAGCCCGCCCCGGTCAGCGTTTCGTGCACCAGGGCGTACTCCGCTTCGCTGACCGCCTCGTCCACCGGGGCGAACTCCCCGCGGGCGGCACGCCGTCCGAAAGCCGTATCGGGTTCTATGGTCAAATGGTATGCCGAAATGTGCTGCACGTTCAGTCCGAGCGCCGTGTCGAGCGTGCGGCGCAGCGAATCGCCGCCGAATCCCGGCACTCCGAAGATCAGGTCCACGGTGATGTTTCCATAACCTTCGGCTTGTGCACTCCGGACCGCCTGAAGGGCCTGTGCGGCGTCGTGGCGTCGGTTCATCAGTTTCAGACATGCGTCGTCGAACGACTGTACGCCGATCGATAGACGGTCGATGCCCGCCCGGCGCAATGCCGCGAGGTATTCGGGCGTCAGGTCATCGGGGTTGGCTTCGAGGGTGGTCTCCTCCGCCGTGGAGCAGTCGAACAGCTCTCCCGCATGATCCAGCAGCCCGGCGATGGTTCCGGGCGGGCAGAGCGACGGCGTTCCGCCGCCGAAATAGCGGGTGCGGACGGCTTCGCCGCCGAGATATTCGCGTTGCGCCTCCAGTTCGCGGTGCATGGCAGCCGCGAGCTCCTCCATGCGTCCCAGTCCGACGCTTTTGTAGAAATCGCAGTAGGCGCAGATGCGTTTGCAGAAGGGTATGTGGAAATAGAGTCCGGCCATACTATAAAGATATGAAAAATAACGGAAGGTACCAAAACCGGATTGTGCTTCGTCCGCAAATTCGCCGGGCAGAACGGTCCGGAGAATTTCCGGCAGCTTGTTTGCAGGGAGTGTTCTGCGGTGCGGAATGCGCTGCCGGCGGGTTTCGGGAAACCGGGATACACCGTTATGAATGAAGCGTATAGCGCGGCGGGAAAAAATAATAAAAATTTTTTGTAATTTCGGCTGTTATTTTTTTCACAATTCTGAAAGTTTTTCTACCTTTGTGCCGTTGGAGTCCGGAGAGTCCGGACGATAACATGAGGTTGAGAAGTGGATTTTAATCAAAAATAATTGCACTATGGACAAAATGGATTTGAAGAAGTACGGGATCACCGGCGTGACCGAGATCGTGTACAATCCCTCCTACGACGAGCTGTTCCGTGAGGAGACCAAGAAGGGCCTGCGCGGCTACGAGAAGGGTCAGCTGACCGAGACCGGTGCCGTGAACGTGATGACCGGCGTCTACACCGGCCGTTCGCCCAAGGACAAGTTCTTCGTCATGGACGAGACCACCAAGGATACGATCTGGTGGACTTCCGACGAGTATAAGAACGACAACAAGCCCGTCACGAAGGCTGCCTGGAAAGAGCTGAAGAAGATCGCTTCGCAGGAGCTGTCGGGCAAGAAACTCTACGTCGTCGATACGTTCTGCGGCGCCAACGAGAACTCGCGTCTGAAAATCCGCTTCATCATGGAGGTGGCCTGGCAGGCTCACTTCGTGAAGAACATGTTCATCCGTCCGACGGACGAGGAGCTGGAGAAGTACGGCGAGCCCGATTTCGTGGTGCTCAACGCTTCGAAGGCCAAGGTGAAGAACTACAAGAAACTGGGTCTGAACTCGGAGACGGCCGTTGTCTTCAACCTCACCGAGAAGATGCAGGTCATCATCAACACCTGGTACGGCGGTGAGATGAAGAAGGGTATGTTCTCCTACATGAACTACCTGCTGCCGCTGAAGGGCATGGCTTCGATGCACTGCTCGGCCAACACCAACGCCAAGGGCGAGACGGCCATCTTCTTCGGTCTGTCGGGTACCGGTAAGACCACGCTTTCGACCGACCCGAAGCGCGAGCTGATCGGCGACGACGAGCACGGATGGGACGATGACGGCGTGTTCAACTTCGAGGGCGGCTGCTACGCCAAGGTCATCAACCTCTCGAAGGAGAACGAGCCCGACATCTGGAACGCCATCCGCCGCAACGCCCTGCTGGAGAACGTGACGGTGGACAAGAAGGGCAAGATCGACTACGCCGACAAGTCGGTGACGGAGAACACCCGTGTATCGTACCCGATTTTCCACATCGAGAATATCGTGAAACCCGTATCGAAGGCTCCGGCCGCCAAGAAGGTGATCTTCCTTTCGGCCGACGCATTCGGCGTGCTGCCCCCGGTTTCGATCCTGAATCCCGAGCAGACGCAGTACTACTTCCTGTCGGGCTTCACGGCCAAGCTGGCCGGCACCGAGCGCGGCATCACCGAGCCCACGCCGACCTTCTCGGCCTGCTTCGGCGCCGCATTCCTGTCGCTGCACCCCACCAAGTACGGTGAGGAGCTCGTCAAGAAGATGAAGAAGTCGGGTGCCAAGGCATACCTCGTGAACACGGGCTGGAACGGAACCGGCAAGCGTATCTCGATCAAGGATACGCGCGGCATCATCGACGCGATCCTCGACGGTTCGATCGACAAGGCTCCGACCAAGACCATGCCTATCTTCGATTTCGTGATTCCGACCGCTCTGCCGGGCGTAGACCCCAAGATCCTCGATCCGCGCGACACCTACAAGAGCGCTAAGGAGTGGGAGGTGAAGGCCGAGGACCTCGCCAACCGTTTCGTGAAGAACTTCTCGAAGTTCACGGGCAACGAGGCCGGCAAGAAGCTCGTGGCTGCCGGTCCGAAGGTGAAATAATCCGAAAGATTTTATATGTATGCGGGACTCCCCGGACCAGTCGGTCCGGGGAGTCTCCGTTTAAGAGGTTCTATGGGCGATGGAAGGCTGAGTCCTGTCCGCGCTTCAACCCGTCTGAGAGACGGGCTCTAAGGTCGGATGCGCGACATTGCACTCCGAAGCTCGGTCGTCCACAGCGACCCTAAAACCGCCTCTCAGGCGGGCGCAGAACCGGATGGTAAGCGGGAAAAATGCTTGGATCGCCTATAAATCAGGCGTCTTTCGCTTGGGCTGGAAAATCCGGTAGCCGATCGAAACGCCGATCTTGTTGGGATACCACTCCGAGGAGCCGTTGAACGGGTCGGGGTGCTTCGGCTGCACGGGACGATGGGGATTCATGTCGATCTCTCCGTCGAAACTGTATCCGTTGTAGTGGCTGTCCATCCAGGCCCAGCCGACATAGGCGTCGAGCAGCCACCGTTCGCCGAACTGGTATTCGTAACCCGCGCACAGTCCGATCATCATGCCGTAGCCCTTGCAGTAGCGGTTTTCGAATTTGAGACGCCAGTTCTCGATGTAGGGTTTCGACATGTCGAAGGCCATCATGCCGATATTGGCCCCGAGATACCACCCACGGTTGTGCTCCTTGAAGAAGCGGCGGTATTCGCCCATGAAGATGGCGAAAGTCATGTGTTTACCGTCGAAGGATTTCCACGGGGAGATCACGACTTCGCTTTGGAGCGTGGATTTGGGGGTGACGGCGAATTCGACGGCAGGGTTTATGATCCCGACCAGCGCATAAAGCCCGTTGAGCTTGACATATCCCTGCGGGAGTGCGTTCTGTATGGCGAACAGCGTGAACAGGAGCGCACAGGCTCCGACTTTGCGAATGGTTCGTGTCATGGATTGCGGATTTCTGCCGGGTGCAAAGATAGGGATAAGCGGGGGTAAAAGCAAGTTCGCCTGCAATTTGCCGGGCGGAAGCATCCAAGGCGCAGCGACGGTACGAACAGCTGGGTTCAACTATGACGCCAAAAGCGCGAAAAATCCGGCCGATCGTGTACATCGGCCGGATTTTCACTTCTGTCCGGATTTCGGATGCCGGGAAACTTCGTTACATCGCTTCGAATCGGACTGTCATGGTCGTGAGGTCCGCCGTGATCCGGTAGTTGCCGTTTCCGAATCCCATCAACAGGGGATAGAACTGATGGTCTCCCTGGACGAGTTCCCATCCCGTGTATCCATCGTCGAACGATCCTTTGGCTCCGTATTCCGTGAGCCACTCGGTGTTCGAGATGATGAACTTGAATCCGTTGCCTTTCGGATTCCCTTCCTGTGCCGTGCCGACATTCACCGGGACATTCTCGGCGGTGAAAATCCCCGGGGAGGTTTGGGTCATTGCGACGGCTTGGTTCAGATCCCAGCCGTGGGGCATGGCATCTCCCAGGATATAGAGCGCTGCCGGGTAATCTGCGCCCTGCGCTGGCTCGAAACGTACGGCCATCGTCGTGAAGTCTACGGTGATGTCGTATGTTCCGGATGCGTATCCCATCAGTAGGGGGTAGAACTGGTTGCTGTTTTGTGCGAGTTCCCAGCCGCGGTAGCCTTGCTGTCCGTCGTGGTCGTCGAAAGCCTCTTTGGCACCGTATTCTGTCAGCCAATCGCTGTTCGAGATACCGAATTTGAATCCGTTGCCCTTGTTGTCGTCCGGATTGGCCGTGCCGACGTCGATGTTCACACCCTTGACCTGGAATACGCCGTTGCCAGTCTTGGTCAGCGGGATGAAGCTGCCGAGATTCCACCCAGCCTCCGTGGCCGGTCCGAAGAGGAACAGCGTTTCGGGATAGGCGGGTGCCGTGCCGCCCGTAAGGGTGACCTTCAGGGTATTCAGATCGACGCGCATGGTATAGTAACCTTCGCTGAAACCCTGGTCGCCCGGGATGAAGCGGATGTCTCCGTCTCCGTCGCCTTTTTTCTTGAGGGTCCAGTACTCGCCGGCCGCCTCGTCGCGGATATACTCCGTCCAGTCGTAGAAGTCGAATTTGAAGCTGCTCTCCGGTTTGAGATAGATGCGGGTGTTTTCATAGATGTTCTCTCCGACAGGCAGCAGGGCGTTCGCCTCGACCATCTCCCAGCCGTTCTCCATGTTGTCGCCCAGAATGTAGAGGGCCGATTCGGGATCGAACTCCGTAACGTCGCCCGTCCGGGTCAGCGTGAGCATCATCGTGTTCAGGTCAACACTTACGGTGTAGATGCCGCTCGTGTAGTCGTACTGTAAGGGATAGAACTGCGAATCTCCGTCATTGGCGATGGCGAAAGTCTGGATCTGACCGAATTCGCCGCCGATCTTCTGCCCGTAGAACGGATAGCTGCCATCCTCCTCGATATAGAATTTGAAGCCCTTGTTGTCTGCGGGTTTGCCGAATTTCAATACGACATTCTCTGCCGTGTAAACCCCTTCGTCGCCCTGCGGCAGTTCGATCGCTTTGTCCCAGCCGTATTCGCAGGCGCCGCCCTTCATCCAGAGCGATGCGGGCTTGACCACTTCGGCGGCGTAAGCCGTAGCGGCGAACGACACCTCCTCCGAGGTTTTATCTTCGATGAGGTAGTTGTCTGTGTGTGCATAGACGCAGGCCCGGAAAACGAAGCGTTCGCCGCTTTTGCCTCCGAATGTCGTTACGATGAGATCGTTGAGTTCCTTGTGGGTGAAAGAGATCGCCAGATCGGCTTCCCCCCCCCACTCTCGTTTTATCCCTTTGAACAGGTCTTCGCCCTCTACGTTCAGGTACAGGTCGTACATGACCGACGAGCTGCGGGTTACGATTGCTGCGGCTGTCCACGAGAATCTCAGGGCTTCCTGATCGGCTTTGTCGGCATCGAGCGTAATCTCCTCGTCCGAGACCGTGAGCACAGGGGCCGTCAGTTCGCTCCACTCCTTGTCGGGAAAATCCGATGTGTTGTCGTCGCTGCACGAGGCGATGGGAAGAGCAAAAGCCAGCGCGCCTGCGATGTATTTCCAAAAATGTTTCATACTGGTTGGTTTAGGTTTGTTAACGAGTTTTTCTCGAACGTAAAAATAGAGGACAAAAACCGGATAACCATGAAAAGCGCCGCATGGTACAAGCATTTGATGAAAAAGTATCATTCGGGCGGTCCGCTGTTCTGAAAGTTCAGCGATGATAGTGGGCCGGGGCGGGCTGTTTGGGGTCGTAGCGTGTTTTGGGGGAGGTGTTTCGGCCGGGGCGGAAACGCTTTTGCCGTATCGCGGGTGTTAAAATGGTATTATCCCATCCAATCGTGATACTTTTCAATCCTTCTGCGCCGCATTCGTTGCAGAACCCTTTCGAAACCTCTATTTTTACACAGCACAAACGGGAAATACCGCCTGTTTTATTGTGTGTCGTAAACCTGCTTATTATCTGTGAACCATGAGAAGAATAGTTGTATCCGTTTTATTTGCATTGCTTTGCGTTCCCGCACTCGCAGTTCGTGAAAAAAGTTATACGGTTCTTTCTCCCGATGAGACGATCGGGATTACACTGGCCGTCGGAGAGAGGTGCACCTATGAAGTCCGTGTGGACGGCCGGACGGTCGTGGCGCCCACTCCGGTGTCGATGACGCTGGGCGACGGAACCGTATGGGGCGGTTCGGCGCAGCCTTTCCGTATCCGTAAAGGGACCGTCGATACCTCTTTCGCCACGCCTTTTTATATCAAGGCGCGGGTTTCGGATCGCTACAACTGGCTGCGGGCCGATTTCCGACCGGGTTTCGCCATCGAGCTCCGGGCCTATGACGACGGGGTGGCCTATCGTTTCGTCTCGATGACGGATAAACCGCTGACCGTCGCTTCCGAAGAGGCCGGTGCTTGTTTCCCGGGAGACTGGAAATGCTGGGTCCCTTATGTTAGGGATTGTGACGGAACCGAGATCGTACCCTTCGGGAGTCAGTTCAAAACCTCGTTCGAGAACCTCTATACCGTAGCCCGGCTTTCGGAACTCGATCCCGCACGACTGGCTTTCCTGCCGCTGGTCGTAGCATCCGACGATGGCGTGAAACTCTGTTTCACCGAGGCCGATCTGCAAGCCTATCCGGGTATGTATTTCAATTATCCCGGCCAGGGAAATTCTCTGCGCGGTATTTTCGCTCCGTATCCGAAACGGACGCACGACGGGGGACATGACGATCTTCAAAATGTCGTGGACGAATACGATGATTTTATCGCCAAGGCTTCGCCGCGGGCGTCGTTTCCGTGGCGGACGATCCTCATTGCCCGCGAGGACAGACGACTGCTCGATAACGATATGGTCATGCGTCTGGCCGAACCGTCGCGTCTTGCGGACGTATCGTGGATTCGTCCGGGATTGGCGGCCTGGGAGTGGTGGAACGACTGGGGGCTTCACGGCGTCGGTTTCGAGGCCGGGGTCAATACGCCGACTTATAAGCACTATGTCGATTTCGCGGCCCGCAACGGGATCGAATATCTGGTGATGGATGACGGATGGTCGAAGGATAAGACCGACCTGATGTCGGGCGGCAGCGACCGCCTCGATTTGGACGAGGTGCTGCGTTATGCGAAAGAAAAGGGTGTCGGTATCATCCTTTGGGCGGGCTTCCGTGCTTTCGACCGCGATATGGAGGAGGTTTGCCGCCACTATTCGGCATTGGGTGTCAAAGGTTTCAAGGTTGACTTCATGGACCGCGACGACCAGCAGATCGCCGAATTCCTCTACCGCGGGGCGGCGACCGCAGCCAAATACGGGCTGTTGCTCGACTACCACGGTATTTATAAACCTGCCGGTTTGCAGCGCACCTATCCCAATGTCGTCAATTTCGAAGGTGTACATGGACTGGAGCAGATGAAATGGTCGGAAGAGTCGGTCGATCAGGTGACCTACGATGTGACGATGCCGTTTATCCGGATGACGGCCGGTCCTGTGGACTACACCCAGGGAGCCATGCTCAATGCTGCGAAGGGACATTTCTTTCCGCGGCGCAGCGAACCGATGAGTCAGGGCACGCGCTGCCGCCAGCTGGCCGAATACATCGTCTTCCATGCTCCGCTGTCGATGCTCTGCGACTCGCCCTCCAACTACGACCGGGAACTCGAATGCACGGCCTTCATCTGCGGCGTTCCCACGGTGTGGGACCGGACCGTGGCGCTCGACGGCCGTCTCGGGGAGTATGCGGCCGTTGCCCGCTGCAAAGGGAATGTCTGGTACGTCGGCGGCCTTACGGGACACGAAGGCCGCACGGTGACGCTCGATCTCGGATTTCTGGGTGACGGGAATTTTACGGCCGAGATCTTCTGCGACGGTGCCAATGCCGCCAAGTATGGACATGATTATCAGCGTGTGATCCGTTCGCTGGGGACGGACCGAACGCTGGAAATAACGATGGCTCCTGCCGGTGGATTCGCCTTGCGGATCACCCGGGAATAAAATAAATACTCTATTTCATTCGTTTTATGACAAGATTAGATTTCGAGAAGCGTATTTCAGCCCTGCGTTCGGTTCATGAGGAGTTGATCGGCAGGAAAAATCCGGCAGCGGATTCCAACGGAGTATGGACCCGTTATACTTACCCGATCCTCACGGCTGCGCATACGCCGCTCTTCTGGCGCTACGACCTGAACCCCGCTACTAACCCTTTTTTGCTCGAACGGTTCGGGATCAACGGAACGTTCAATGCCGGAGCCATCAAGTTCGACGGCAAATACGTACTGGTGGTCCGGGTCGAAGGGAACGACCGTAAATCCTTTTTCGCTCTGGCTGAGAGCGACAACGGGATCGATGGATTCCGGTTCCGCGACCGTCCGCTGACGATTCCCCCGGCCGACGGGGATGAAACGAACCTTTACGATATGCGCCTTACGGCCCATGAGGACGGTTGGATTTACGGTGTTTTCTGTGCCGAACGGCATGATCCGTCGGCTGCCCCGGGCGATCTGTCGTCGGCCGTGGCGACGGCCGGCGTAGCCCGAACGAAGGATCTCGTGCATTGGGAGCGTCTCCCCGACATCAAGTCGCCCACGCAGCAGCGGAACGTAGTGCTTCACCCCGAATTCGTGGACGGGAAATATGCCCTGTACACCCGTCCGCAGGAGGGGTTCATCGCCGCCGGAGCTCTCGGCGGGGGGATCGGTTGGGCGCTGGTGGACGATATGACCCGTGCGGAAATCCGCGATGAGAAGATCATCGACGTGCGGTTTTACCACACGATCAAGGAGGTGAAGAACGGCGAGGGGCCCCATCCGATCCGCACTCCGCAGGGATGGCTGCATATGGCCCACGGCGTGCGCGCCTGCGCGGCGGGACTCCGTTATGTGCTTTACATGTACATGACGGCCCTGGACGATCCTTCGCGGCTGATCGCCGTGCCGGCCGGATATACGCTGGCCCCGGAGGGCGAGGAACGTGTGGGCGACGTGTCGAACGTCCTTTTCTCGAACGGTTGGATCGCCGATGACGACGGCCGGGTATTTCTCTATTATGCGTCGAGCGACACCCGCATGCACGTGGCGACATCGACCATTGAGAAACTTGTGGACTATTGTCTGCATACGCCGTCCGACGGCCTTACGACGGCGGCCTCCGTTGAGCGGCTGAACGAACTGATCGACCGAAATCTGAATTATTACCGAAAAACAGACCGATGAAAGACAACGTCACATTCCGGGAGAAGATCGGATACGGCTTCGGGGACATGGCTTCGAGTATGTTCTGGAAGATATTCGGCATGTATCTGCTCTTTTTCTATACCAGGGTGTTCGGCATCACGCCGGCCGCCGCCGGAACCATGTTTCTGGTGACCCGCATCTGGGATTCGCTCAACGATCCCATCATGGGCCTGCTGGCGGACCGTACTCGCAGCCGGTGGGGGCGTTACCGTCCTTATCTGCTTTGGGGCGCCCTGCCGTTCGCCGCGATCGGAGTGCTGACGTTTTGGACGCCCGATTTCGGGATGACGGGAAAACTGGTGTGGGCCTACGTTACCTATACGGCCATGATGATGGTCTATACGCTGGTCAATGTCCCTTATGCTTCGCTGCTCGGGGTGATGACGCCGGATACGAAACTGCGCAATACGTTCTCGTCTTACCGGATGTTCTTCGCTTATGTCGGCAGTCTGGTGACCTTCATGCTGTTGCAGCCGCTGGTGGATTTCTTTGCCGGATGGCTCGGCGGCGGGGAGGCCGACATGCTGAATGAAAGCGTTGCCGGGAGCGACGTAGCCATATCGGGCATGCCGGAGGCGTGGACCTGCGCCGTGGCCGTTATCGGGGCTCTTTGCGCATTGCTCTTCTGGCTCTGCTTCCGCTGGACGCGCGAGCGGATTCGGGACGACGATTCGCAGCAGGCGAAAGGCTCGGTCGGTCGTGACCTGAAAAGCCTGGCCCGCAATGCTCCCTGGTGGATTCTTCTGGTCGCGGGAGTGGCGGTGCTGCTGTTCAATTCGATCCGCGACGGGGTGGCGATCTTCTATTTCACGGACTATGTCCGGAGCGCCTATAAACTGCCTCATCTGGGCTGGACGCTGGGAACGCTTTATCTGCTGTTGGGCCAGCTGGGGAATATGGCCGGGGTCGCTTTGACCGTGCCGTTAGCGGCGCGTATCGGTAAAAAAGGGGCTTTTGCCGCAGCGATGGGTGCGGCGGCGGTGTTGAGTCTCTTCTTCTTCCGGCTGGAGCCTTCCGAACTGGGATGGCTTTTTACCTTGCAAGCGTTTGTCAGCGTTGCGGCGGGCGTCGTGCTGCCTTTGTTATGGAGTATGTATGCCGATATCGTCGATTACGAGGAATACCGCAGCGGCCGGCGGCCTACGGGACTGATCCTCTCCTCTTCGTCGATGTCTCAGAAACTCGGCTGGGCGCTGGGAGGCGCTGTGACGGGCTGGCTGCTTGCGGCGTTCGGTTACGATCAGTCGGCTGCTGTGCAGAGCGGTGAGGCGATAGCGGGAGTGCGGCTGATGATGAGCTGGCTCCCGGCGGCCGGATGTCTGGTGGCTGTCGTGGCGGTCCTTTTTTATCCGCTCGGCGAAAAACGTATGGAGCGAATCACGACGGAGCTCGCTCTTCGTCGGAAAACGAACGAATGATGGAAAAGATGCTTGTACAATGGCGTAACGAACTGTCGGAGGAGCTGACCTGCGGCATCCTGCCTTTCTGGACGGCGTTTCTGGGTGACGGAGAGCATTTTGCGGGGCAGATCGACGGCCGCGGGAAAGCACACCCCGAAGCCGGAAAAGGCGCTGTTCTGATCGCGCGGATGTTGTGGACCTTTTCGGCCGCTTACCGCATGACCGGGAGGTCCGAATACCTGGATGCGGCCCGCAAGGTCCGCGAACTGCTGGTCTCGCGGCTGATCGACCCGGTGTACGGAGGCGTCTATTGGGAGATTGCCCCCGGCGGAGATCCGCTCTGCTGCAAGAAACAGAGCTATGCCATCGGCTTTGCGATTTACGGGTTGAGCGAATATGTCCGGGCAACGGGTGACCCGGCGGCTCTGGATGAAGCGGCTGCGTTGTTCGGGGCGCTTGAAGAACATGTCTGGGATGCGGCACGGGGCGGATATGCCGAAGCTCTGACCCGGGACTGGCGGCCGTTGGAGGATATGCGCCTGAGCGAGAAGGATGCCAACACCTATTTCAGCATGAACACGCACCTGCATCTGCTCGAACCCTGTGCGAACCTGTTGCGGGTTTGGCCGGAAGGTCGGGTTGCGGAGGCGGTCCGGCGGTTGCTCCGCATTCATACCGATCGGATCTTCGATCCGCAGACGGGGCACCTGAACCTCTTTTTCGATGCGGAGTGGCGGCCGCAGGGACGGACGGTCTCCTACGGACATGACATCGAGGCATCGTGGCTCATCGACGAAGCCGCCGACTTGCTCGGCGATCCGCAGATCACGGCCGGTGCCGGTTCTGTGTCCGAGGCATTGGCGAAGGCTGCCGCCGAAGGCGTACAGCCCGACGGAAGCCTGATTTACGAACACGACCCGTTGACAGGACGCACCGATGCCGACCGCCATTGGTGGGTGCAGGCCGAGGCTGTCGTCGGATTTTTCAATAGGTATGAACGAACCGGGGACGAGGCGTTTCTGAGGCGTAGCCGCGATGCGTGGCGGTATATCCGGACGCATCTGTGCGATACCGAGAACGGCGAATGGTTTTGGAGCGTTCGTGCCGACGGCTCGGTCAACCGCGACGACGACAAGGCCGGGTTCTGGAAATGCCCCTATCACAACAGCCGGATGTGTCTGGAACTGATGCGGCGCATCGGACGGCTGCTTGCTGAAAACTGAAACCGAAAAATTGAAGGCTATGGCAAATAACAATATTCTTACGGAGGTGCCTCCCATTTCGAAGCAGGACAGCTTCGTCGTGTTCGAGCGCCGGAAGAGCAATTTCAATTTTCCGATCCACATCCACAACGAATGCGAGCTCAACTATATCATCGGGGCACGCGGCGCGCGGCGCATCGTCGGCGATCATGTGGCCGACATCGGCGACCGGGAGATGGTGCTCATTACCGGCAGCAATCTGGAACATGCGTGGATGGACGGCAACCTGGCCCCGGGAGCGGAAATCTACGAGGTGACGATCCAGTTTTCGCCGGAGCTGTTCCAGGGCGGCGGGCTGATCGACCGGAAACAGTTCGTGCCGATCAAGAAGATGTTGCAGGACGCTCAGCACGGGATCGCGTTCTCCGAAAAGACCATCCTGCAAAGCGAGCCCGGAATTCACCAGTTGATCAACAGTACGGATAATTTCAATTCGATTCTGATCTTCCTTTCGCTGCTCAACCAGCTGGCCCACGATCAGGCGTATACCGTGTTGTCGCATTCGCATTTCAGCAAACTGGAGGATACCTACGACAGCCGTCGGGTGCGGACCATCATGGATTATCTCAACAACAACTACCACCGTCCCGTGCGGCTTTCGGAGATGGCGGCGCTGGTCAACATGAGCGAACCGTCGTTCAGCCGTTTCATCAAGCGGCGCACGGGATACAATTTCATCGACTGTCTGAACAACATCCGCATCAGCGCCGCTTCCCGGCGGCTGATCGACGAACCGGCGAATACGATTGCGGAGATCGCTTTCAAATGCGGGTTCAACAACCTCTCGAATTTCAACCGGATTTTCAAAAAATACAAAGGCTATACGCCCCACGATTTCCGGGAATACTACGACAAGAAGAAGATCATCATCTGACGAACCGATTCGCTCTAACCTGTTTCAAACCATGAACAAACTGTTTTGCATAGTATGTATGGCCGTATTTTCGGCCGCCTGTTCAGGTTCTTCGCCTTCTCCGGCCGATTCGCGGGCTACGCCTGAAACGTGCGCACTGTACCGCAACCTGTTCCGGGTAGCCGACGACGGGGTGATGTTCGGGCATCAGGACGACGCTCTTTACGGGCACGGCTGGAAGTATGAGGAGGGGCGCTCCGATGTCAGGGAGTGCTGCGGCGATTACCCCGCTGTCTTCGGGTGGGAACTCGGAGGTCTCGAAGCCGGGGCCGACCGGAGCATCGACGACGTTCCGTTCGCTGAAATCGCACGCCTGCTGTGTGCAGCCTATGGGCGCGGGGCCGTGAACACGGTCAGCTGGCATCCGCAGAATCCCGAATCCGGGGCCAGCGCCTGGGACTGTAAAACCACCACGGCCGTGAAATCCATTCTCCCCGGCGGCGCCAACCATGCCGAATACCGGTCGTGGCTCGACCGTCTGGCGGGATTCTTCGCCGGGTTGAAAGCCGCTGACGGAACTCTGGCGCCGGTGCTGTTCCGTCCGTTCCACGAACATACGGGCAGCGGATTCTGGTGGGGCGAGGCGCAGTGTACTCCCGACGAATACCGGGCTTTGTGGCGGTTCACCGTGGAATATCTGCGCGATGTGAAAGGGGTGCACAACCTCCTTTACGTCTATTCTCCCGACCTGTACCGCGATGCGGAGCATTATATGGAACGTTATCCGGGCGACGAATGGGTCGATGTGCTCGGACTGGATGCCTATCACCGTCAGCAGGATTGGGATTTCCTGTCGGGCGGAGAGCGGATGCTTTCGACCTTGCAGCGGCTGGGACGCGAGCACGGCAAGCCGACGGCTTTCACCGAGACCGGGCTCGAAGGCATTCCCGATGCCGAATGGTGGACCCGATGGCTGCTGCCGATCATCCGCGGCAAGGGGTTGAGCTATGTCTTGGTGTGGCGTAACGCCCACGACCGTCCGACGCACTTTTTCGGTCCCTGGCACGGACATGTTTCGGAATCCGATTTCAGAAAATTCGCTGCCAACCGGGAACAGCCCGTTCTGTTCGAAAGCCGGTTGCCTGACATGTATCGCTGACAATTAACCTAAAATAACTGATAATTATGTGGAAACGAATTTTTTATCTGTCGTGTCTCGTCGTGGCCGGATGCAGTGATATTGCCGACCGCGAATATCCGGAACCACAGCCGGCTCCCGCGGCGACGACCGATTCGCAGGCTACGGTGCAGACCCGCAACCTGCTCGATAACCTGCGCAGCATTGCCGAAAACGGCGGTACGCTTTTCGGACACCAGTGTTCGTCGCTCTACGGCGTCGGCTGGTCGGGCGATGCCGACCGTTCGGACGTGAAGAGTATCTGCGGCGACTATCCCGCGATGATGGGCTGGGACCTGGGCCAGATCGAACTTGGGCAGGAAGCCAATATCGACGGCGATAAGTTTGATGACATACGCAGCCGTATTCTCGAAGCCTATGCCCGCGACGGTGTGACTACCATCGGTTGGCATACGACGAATCCCGTTACCGACGGTACGGCCTGGGACGTGACCTCGGCCGTGGGCCGGATCATTCCCGGCGGCGATCTTCACGAAAAATACTGCGGCTGGCTGGACAAGGTCGCTGCTTTCATGCTCTCGCTCAGGACTGTTGACGGGGAGTATGTCCCGGTGTTGTTCCGCCCGTTCCACGAGCACACCGGCAACGGATTCTGGTGGGGTAAGGGCAACTGCACCGCTGATCAGTACATCGCCTTGTGGCGTTTCACGCTCGAATACCTGCGCGATACGAAGGGCGTGCATAATCTGCTGTACGTCTATTCGCCCGACATTGTCAGTTCGCAGGACAATTACCTCGAATTCTGGCCGGGCGACGCCTATGTCGATGTGCTCGGTTTGGATGCTTACGACCGCAGCTCCTGGGCGATCGACACCAACGGCCTGCGGCTGATGCGCCTGCTCAAACATATCGCCTATCTGAAAAACAAACCGTTCGCTTTCACGGAGACCGGACTTGAAAACAACACGTCCCAACCGAAATGGTGGACCGAAAAACTTTCGAAGGCCATTGCGGGCATTCCTGTGGCTTATGTGCTGATCTGGCGGAACAAGGATACCAACCACTTTTTCGGCCCTTATCCGGGCTGCGTTTCGGAGGAGGATTTCAAAACCTTCGTCGCCGGAGAGCAGATCCTGATGGAGAAGGACATAGCCGGTATTTACGAATAATCCCTGCTTGAAATGAACGGAATCAGATCTTTTTTGGGATGTATCGCGGCATTGGCGGCCGTTTCCTGCGGGAGTCATTCGCCGGTTCCGCACGGGGAGATCGCCCGGGTGCGCGAGTTCATCCGCACGTCGTGGGATGCGTCGGTGCAGTATAATCCGGTCGATTCGCAGACCCTGATCGGACTGCCCCGTCCCTATACGGTTCCCAGCGTCAGCCAGACTTTTCAGGAACTCTATTATTGGGATACCTATTTCACCAACGAGGGGCTCGTGCGCGACGGCCGTCTCGATTTGGCGAAAAACAACACCGAGGACATGCTCTATTTGGTCGATCGTTACGGATATATGCCCAACGGCAGCCGGACATGGTATCTCAACCGCTCGCAGCCTCCTTTCCTGTGCATGATGGTCGATCGGGTGTTCGAAGAGACCGGGGACAGGAAGTGGCTGGCCGGAGCCTTCGCGACTTTGCAGAAGGAGTATGATTTCTGGATGACGCAGCGTATTACGCCCGTCGGACTGAATCGTTACTCTTCATCTGCGGACGACGATCTCAAACAGGAGTTCGTGACTACCGGGGGCCGGCGGCTCGGTACCGACTTCCGCGACCGGGGGCTTTCCGACGCGGAAATTCTGCGGCTGGGAGCGCATTTTGCCGCCGAGGCCGAGTCGGGCTGGGATTTCAATCCCCGTTTCGAGCGCCGCTGCGAGGATTTCTGCCCCGTGGATCTCAATGCCAATCTCTATTTCTACGAGACGCTCTTTGCCCGTTATGCTCTCTTGACGGGCGATTCTGCGGCTGCGGAGACTTGGAAAAAACGGGCTGAAAAACGCCGCGGTTTGATAAACCGCTACTGTCTCGGGGAAGACGGTGTTTATTACGACTACGATTTCGTCAACGGCCGCCGTTCGACGGTGGTTTCGGGCGCGGTGTTCAGTCTGCTTTATGCCGGTATTCCGGATGCGGAGCAGGCCCGGACTCTCGTGGAAAAGGCGCTCGGACGGTTGGAGTTCGAGTACGGGATCGCCGTTTGCGAGGACAAGCCCTATGAATACGATTACCAGTGGTCTTATCCCAATACCTGGCCCCCGGTCGTTTATCTGGCCATCCGCGGACTCGATACCTACGGCTACCGGCGGGATGCGCGGCGCATTGCGGAGAAATACGTCGCAATGGTCGTGAAGACCTTCGGCGAAACCCGTAACCTGTGGGAAAAGTACAATGTCCGGGAGGGAAATATCAATGTCAGCAACGAGTACGACATGCCCACGATGCTGGGGTGGAGCGCCGGGACGTTCATCTATGCCAGCGATTACCTCGACGGCAAAATTGACAATCAATCGAAACTCTAAAACTCAGACACCATGAATACAATAAATCTATGCCTGCGGGGCAGGTGGCTTCTGGCGCTTTTCGCCTCCCTGTTCCTTGCTGTCGGCGCATCCGCCCAGAATGAGGTCCGGGGCCGCGTGACGGCCGACGGACAGCCGCTCGTCGGTGCCAGCGTCATCATCAAGGGGACGACGACCGGAACCAGTACGGATACCTCGGGTAATTTTACGATCCGGGCCAAAAGCGGGGCCGTGCTCTCCGTCGGGTTCGTCGGTTACAGGACCCGTGAGATCGCCGTTACGGCCGGGGCGACTTTCCTCGACATCGTGCTCGAAGCCGAAGAGGCCCTGATCGACGATGTGGTCGTCATCGGTTACGGCTCGATGAAGAAGAGCGATCTGACCGGATCGGTCGTTTCCGTGAAGATGGACGCCATCAAGGATATTTCGGCTCCGTCGGTCGAGGGATTATTGCAGGGCCGTGCTGCGGGATTGCAGATCATGAATACTTCGCAGGACCCCGGGGCGGGGGCCGTGGTGCGCATTCGCGGCAACAGTTCGCTCAACGGTTCGAACACTCCGCTGATCGTGGTGGACGGATTTCCCATCGGCGATGCCGGCAACCTGTCGCAGATCAACCCCTCGGACATTGAGTCGATCGAGATTCTGAAAGACGCTTCCTCCTCGGCCATCTACGGTTCCCGCGGCGCCAACGGCGTGATTCTGATCCAGACCCGCACCGCCAAAGGCGGATCGACCCAGGTTTCGGTGAACCACCGGACCACCATCGGCCAATTCACCGATGAACTCAATGTCTGGCGCAATCCGCTGCAAATGGCGCAGATCGCCAACGAGGAGCTGACCAATGCCGGACTGCCGGCCCTCTATACGGGGCAGTACAATAACGGCACCTACTATCCGTCGCTCATCGAGATCCAGCAGGGCAAGTGGTCGAACACCGACTGGGCCGACCTCTGTATGCGCACGGCCGTGGTCAATAATACGACGGCCACGTTGTCCCACTCCACCGACAAGGCGTCGATCAATCTGAGTCTTAATTATTTTGACGACGAGGGCGTCTATAAGAAGGACAATTTCCGCAAAGGCAATGTCACGCTTAACGGTTCCTACAAGCTGGCCAAGAACTTTACGCTTCAGACTTCGAACATTTTTTCGATCCATAAGCGCCATGTGAACAACTCGCTCGAATACGGTCGCAACCCGTTGTGGCCCGTTTACGATGAGGACGGCAACTATTTCGTCGCTTCGGAAACCGACTTTGGCCATCCGCTCATCATCTCCGACAACGTCAAGAACGAGACGCAGGGCCGCGACCTCATTTCGTCGCTGGCCGCCGAGTGGGAGATCGTCGAGGGGCTGAAAATCCGCACGCAGCTCAACTACAACTATTCGACTACCGTGCAGGATGTCTACAACGCTTCGAACACCTCGCAGGAGGCGCACGACATGAACGGCATCGCCCAGATGAACAACACCCTGTCGCAGGACGTGCTGAGCGAGACCTACATCACCTTTCAGCGGACCTTTGCCGACCGGCACAACCTGTCGGTTATGGCGGGACACTCGTTCGACTACAATATGGGCCGCACGCTCAGCACCACGGCCTACGATTTCGTGAACGATGCCCTCGGCAACGAGAACATGGGTGCGGGAAATCCCCAGAAGAACGTGATCAACAACACCTATCAGAACAGCAAGCTGCTCTCGTTCTACGGCCGTCTGAACTATGTGCTCGACGACAAATACCTCTTTACGTTTACCATGCGCGCCGACGGGTCGTCGAAATTCGGCAAGAACAGCAAGTGGGGCTATTTCCCCTCGGGCGCCGTGAGCTGGAAACTCCACAACGAGCCGTGGATGCAGAAACTCAATGTTTTCGACGAGTTCAAGATCCGTGCGAGCTGGGGGCTTTCGGGTAATCAGGGTATCTCGCCCTACCAGACGCTCAACCGTTACGGTACGGAGAAATACTGGTTCGCGGACAAATGGCAGACGGCTATCGGTCCGGGTTATGAGGCCGGCCGCGAGGGTGCCAACGACCGCTATATCCTTTGGGGCGGCATTTCCAACCCCGACCTGAGGTGGGAATCGACCCGTCAGTGGAACTTGGGTGTCGATCTGGCCTTTTTCAAGCGCCGTCTGCGCGTGACGATGGATTATTACGACAAATATACCACCGACCTGCTGCGTGAGAAATATCTGCCGCTGTCGAGCGGTTACGACAAGATGTGGGTTAACGACGGCAACATCCGCAACCGTGGTTTCGAGCTCACGCTCGACGGCGACATCGTCAGCCGGAAGAACACCTCTCTCTCCGCGACGTTCATCTTCTCGCGCAACCGCAACAAGGTGACCGATTTGGGCAACGCCGTATCGAGCGGTCTGAGCACCGATTACCTGACGGGGATGCAGTACGAAGTCCGCGGCCAGTCGCTGTCGATGTTCAACGGCAATCCGAGCGTTTATGCCATCGGCTATCCGATGTATGTCTTCTACGGATACCGGGTGGACGGCATCATTCAGCAGGGCGAGGACCCCGGCTTCATGAGTTCCGACGGCAAGGATCTGCCCGGCGAGTTCAAGTATGTGGATCTGAACGGTGACTATGCCATCGACGATAAGGACCGCTGCATCATCGGCGACCCGAATCCCGATTTTACGGCCAGTCTCAATCTGGCGTTCCGTTATAAGAATCTCGACGTATCGGTATTTCTCAACGGTGTGTTCGGCAACGACATCATCTATAACGGCTATACCTACGATCCGCGCGTGAAGATCAAGCGCTGGACCCCCGATAACCCGACTAACAAATACCCGCGCCTGAATTCGACGCGAAGCTACCTGTTCTCGGACTATTTCGTTCATGACGGCTCGTTCGTTCGCTTGCAGAACATCAATATCGGCTACACGATCCCTGTCCGCAAAGCCTTTATCCGCAGCGTGCGTGTGTTCGCCAACATCGAGAACGCCTATACCTTTACCGAATTCGACGGTTACGATCCCGAGGTGGGGGTCGATGGTATCTATTGGGGCGGTTATCCCCGCCTGCGGAAATATACCATCGGTCTGGATCTGAAATTCTAAGCTGACGACTATGAAAAATTTGCTTTATATCATTTCGCTCTGCGGGCTGCTCACGGCGTGCGACCTGCAGGAGGAGCCGTACGGATTCTATTCCGACGACAATTTTTACAAGAACGAGACCGATGCTGAGTCGGGGCTGCTCTATGCCTACAATGCCTTGACGTTCCTCGAATATTCGCGCGGCATCTTCTACATCGGCGACATTCCGACCGAGACCATGTCGCCCAAGAGCGACGAGGCCGGCGATGTCTACCAGCTTGAGAACTGGATCGCGGGCCGTGAGACCGAGCAGTTGAAATACTATTTCAAATACTGCTACATTGCGATCAACCGCGCCAATACGGTGATCGACCATATTCAAAACAGTTCGGCGCTGAGCGAGACGGCCCGCCGCCGTATTCTGGGCGAAGCCTATTTCCTGCGTGCGTGGAACTATTTCAACCTGGTGCGCACGTTCGGTATCGTCCCCGTGCAAACGCAGATGGTGGCGGAACTGTCGCAGACGACGCCTCCGATGGCGACGGGTCTCGACCAGCTTTACGACCTGATCTTCGGCGACCTGACCCGGGCGGACGACCTGCTCGAAGTCAACAAGGTTTTCGGACGGGCGGACAAAGTGGCGGCGCAGTCGTTGATGGCCAAGGCTTACCTGACCGTCGCCTCGTCGAAGGAGCACAACGTTTACCGCTATACGGAGATGCGCCGCGAACCGCAGATCATGTACGACAGCGCCGCTTATTGGGCGGGAAAGGTCGTTCGTGATTATAGGGACTCGTACGATTTCGATACCGACCTGCGCACCATCTACGATGTGGACAAGCCCACGGGACCCGAGCATATCTTCATCATGCCGATCGACCGCAGCGGTACGCAGGAGGGCAACTATTCCAAACTGCCTTTGCTTTTCCTGCCGTCGAACAACTCCGTGCCGTTTTACATCCGTTACGGCAACGGCGATTTGCAGCGGGCCAACGGCAACGGCTGGGGCGTTTTCCTCTGCAACGACGAGTTCGTCGAGACGCAGTTCAGCACCACCGACAAGCGCCGTACCGAGCTGATTCATCGTGATATATACGATGCCTCGGGCAATCCGATCGTGCCCAACCAGGTCAAGGGCTACTTTTCGAGCAAATATGTCGATCCCGATTTCATTGGCGAGCGTACCAGCGCCCGGCCTTATCTGATCCGGTTTTCGGATATTGCGCTGGTGTATGCCGAGGCCGCGGGACCCGAAGAGGGGTTGGCCTATGTGAACCGCATCCGCGAAAGAGCCGGTGTGACGCCGCTTCCGTCCGGAATGACGACGGATGAATTCCGCAAAGCCGTAATCAAGGAGCGTGCGCTCGAATTGGCATTCGAGGGCAACCGGCTTTACGATCTTCGTCGCACGGCCTCGGTTACGACCACCGACATCAGGGCTGCCGGACTGAGCGAGGCCGAAGCCGCCTATTATCCGATCCCGCAGCGTGAAATAGATTTGAATCCCAATTTGTAGCGTTATGAAAAATCTGAAATATATCGTATTGTTGCTTTCGTGCCTGACAGTGATTTCCTGCACGAAGGACATCGACGAGAAAGAGCCGAGCAACGAATGCTCGATTCTCGACATCAAACTGACGGGGCAGCTGGGCAAGGCCACCATCGAACGGGTGGACGACAATCAGGGAACTGTGATTCTCTATATTTTCGAACAGGCCGATTATCCGTGGGAAGCGGTAGGCGTCGAGGCGCTGGCCCTCTCGGCCTATGCCACGGCGGATGTCGCCGACGGCGGTACGCTCGATTTTCGGAATCCGGACCGCAAGGCGCGTATCATCGTGCGTTCCCAGACCGGGAAACAGGTGCTGTGGACGGTTTATCTCAAACCCTACGACCCGTTCTATGTTGGCACGTGGTCCGTCAGCGACATCAAGATCTACGTGGATCAGAATATCAGCGGCAACGGTACCGGGAAATGGGATACTTCGATGGGCGGTTCCGAGTTCGGGACGTTTGCCTCTCCGGAGCTGGACAACGTCATCACGATTACGATGAACGAGGAGATGGTTGACGGGAAGTTCACAGGCAAGATCGTCAATGCCGCCGGGGCCGACGGGCTGTACGGGTCGTTCAAGGGCGTCTATCCGGGCGAGTACACCGAGGATGCTCCGCTGGATATGGACCCGCGTCTGCGGCATCTGATTCCCGCCGGGGAATCCGACTGGGTGCTGGACCTCTCGACCAACGAGATGAAGATCTCGAAGAACAACATCACCTCGACGATGACTTTCAGCCAGGATACTTCGGGCAATCTTTTCTTTGATTTCGCTTTGCCGGATGCGTCGGGCGATACGCCGGGCAACAATTTCTATAATAATTTCTGGCGCAGTTCGTACAAGTTCTCGTACATCGTGCGGGCCGCCGAATAGGGCGGACATGCTGACCTTAACGAAAAACCGGACCTGCCGTCGGCAGGTCCGGTTTTTCAGTTGTCGGAATGAACGGTCTATACCGTCATGATCTCCTTCTCCTTTTTGGCGAGGACCTCTTCGAGGACCTTGGAGAACTTTTCGAGCAGTTTCTGCGACTGCGTTTCACCGTCTTTCGATTCGTCCTCGGGCATGCCCTCCTTCTGGGCCTTCTTGAAGGCATCTACGGCGTCGCGGCGGGCGTTGCGCAGGCTGATGCGCGCCGTTTCGGCCTCCGAACGCACCTGCTTCACCAACTCCTTGCGGCGCTCCTCGGTGAGGGGCGGAATCGACAGGCGGATCTGCTCGCCGTTGTTCGAGGGCGTCAGGCCGATGTTCGAGTCGATGATCGCCTTCTCGATCGGCCGCAGCATGTTCTTGTCCCACGGCTGGATCAGGATGGTTTTGGCGTCGGGTACGGTGACGCTGGCGGCGCCCGAGACGGGAACCTGCGAGCCGAAATAATCGACCATCACGCCGTTCAGGGCGTTGGGCGACGCTTTGCCGGCGCGTACGTTCAGCAGTTCCTCTTCGAGGTGGTCAATGGCCTTCTGCATGCGGCCCGTGGCATCGTTGAGAATCGTTTGTGTATCCATGACGTTTGAGGTTTAATTTTCGAGTGTCTTTTCAATGGTGCGGATCAGGGCGTCGAACTCCTCGTCGTCGTAGCCCACCGTGGCGAGGATCACCTTGCCCTGCTTGTCGATGAGGAAGTTGCGCGGGATGTAGTCCGTCGCATAGCGGTCGTAGACGGTCCGTGCGGAGTCGAGGCCCATCGGGAACGTGTAGCCGGTCTTTTCGCGGAAAGCCTCCACCGTTTCGCGCTTCTCGCCGCGCGAGACGGGCAGGAAGACGAAGGGTTTGCCGGCGAAACGGTCGATGATCTCTTTCTGCACGCGGGTCAGCTCCTGGCGGCAGGGCGGGCACCACGTGGCCCAGAAATTGAGCAGCACGACCTTGCCGCGCAGCTCTTCGAGCGACAGGCGGCTCCCGTCGGTCAGTTTGACCGTGAAGCCGGGAGCCGTCTCCCCGGCCCCGACGAGCGTGGTCGCTTCGGTCTTCGTCTCGGCGCTCTTCCGGGCGTTGCGGCTGCCGCATCCGGGGAGCAGCAGGATGACAGCGATGATGACGGCGATCAGCGCCAGCATCACCCACAGCGATTTGTTGCTTTTTTTCTTGGCCATAGCTTTACGGTTTTACGAGCGTTCCGATCGGTTCCCCGGCAAGTACCTTGCCCAAATTGCCTTCGGTGTCCATGTCGAAGACGATGATCTGCAAGCCGTTTTCGCGGCAGAGCGTGAAGGCCGTGAGGTCCATGACCTTCAGCCGGCGGTCGAGCACCTCCTCGAACGAGATTTCGTCGAATTTCACGGCCGCGGGGTCCTTCTCCGGATCGGCCGTGTAGACGCCGTCCACGCGGGTGCCTTTCAGCAGTACGTCGGCCTCGATCTCGATGCCGCGCAGGGCCGAGGCCGAGTCGGTCGTGAAATAGGGGTTCGAGGTGCCGCCTCCGACGATCACCACGTAGCCCGCTTCGAGATACTCGATGGCACGGGCCTTGGAGAAATACTCGCCGATCGGCTCCATGCGGATCGAGGTGAGCACCTTGCACTTGACCCCGTTGTCCTCGAGCGCCGATTGGAGCGCCAGCGAATTGATGATCGTGGCGAGCATGCCCATCTGGTCGCCCTTCACGCGGTCGAAGCCCTTTTTGGCGCCCGAGAGGCCGCGGAAGATGTTGCCGCCGCCGATGACGATGCCGATCTGCACGCCCGTCGCCGCTGCCGCCTTGATCTGTTCGGCGTAGGATTGCAGCACCTCGGGCGAAAGCCCGTACTTTTGTGCGCCTTGCAGCGATTCGCCGCTCAGTTTCAGGAGTATCCGCTTGTATTTCATCTCTGATGCGTTTTATCGTAACGCGAAGATAGGTATTTTTTCGAGAAATTTGCATATTATTGTCTATCTTTGGTGTCGTTACGGCTCTTTTGTCGGTCGGGGCGTTTTGCCGCACCGCATGCAATCCGGTTTTGGCGCCCTCCGTTCTTTTTCCTATCTTCGGAGGCGTAACGCCCCTTTTAGGAGTCGATAGGTTGTCCGGAGACTGGGCGTGATCCGGTTTTGGATTCGTTCGTTCTTTTTCCTATCTTTGCAATCCTTATGTCGTCGGAAGAATATAAACTGCTCGATACGATCTCGTCGCCGCGGGAGCTGAAAAAGCTCTCGGCGGAGGAGCTGCGCGTTTACTGCGACGAGCTGCGACGCTATATCATCGACGAGTGTTCGGTCAACCCGGGGCACCTGGCTTCGAGCCTCGGGGCCGTGGAGCTGGCCGCGGCGCTGCATTATGTCTTCGAAACCCCGGAGGACAAGATCGTCTGGGATGTCGGCCACCAGACCTACGCCCACAAGATCATCACCGGACGCCGCGAGGCGTTCCGGACCAAGCGCCGGCTGAACGGCATCAGCGGCTTTCCGCGCATGTCCGAGAGCGAATACGACGCTTTCGGGGGCGGTCACGCCTCGGTGTCGATCTCCGCGGCTTTCGGCATGGCCAAGGCGGCCGAACTGCGGGGCGAGAAGCGGCAGGTGGTGGCCGTCATCGGCGACGGTTCGATGACCGGCGGGCTGGCTTTCGAGGGGCTCAACAACGCCGGGGCCTCGAAGCGCACGAACCTGCTGGTGATCCTGAACGACAACAACATGGCTATCGACCAGGCCACCGGGGCGCTGAAAAACTACCTGCTGAAAATTTCGACTTCGGTCCACTACAACCGTTTCAAACAGCGGCTGTGGGGCATTCTGTCGCATACGCCGCGCCTGCTGAGGCTCTGCCAGAAGGCGGGCAACGCCGTGAAACAGGGCCTGCTGAACAAGAGCAACCTCTTCGAAAGTCTCAATTTCCGTTACTTCGGGCCCGTGGACGGCCACAACCTCAAAGAGCTGGTGCGGACGCTCCGTGCGCTGCGCGACATCGAGGGTCCCAAGCTGCTGCACGTTATGACCGTGAAGGGAAAAGGCTACCTTCCGGCCGAGCACAACCAGTCGGTCTGGCATGCTCCGGGGTGCTTCAATCCCGATACCGGCGAGCGGATTTCCGCTCCGGCCGACGCGGCGCGCTATCAGGATGTCTTCGGCGAGACGCTGTTGGAGCTGGCCCGCAGGGACACCCGTGTCGTGGGCGTCACGCCCGCCATGCCGTCGGGCTGTTCGATGAACATCCTCCTGCGCGAAATGCCGGAACGCTGTTTCGACGTGGGGATCGCCGAAGGGCACGCCGTGACCTTCTCGGCGGGGCTCGCCGCGGCGGGGATGGTGCCTTTCTGCAACATCTATTCAACGTTTATGCAGCGGGCTTACGACAATGTGATCCACGACGTTGCGATACAGGGGCTTCCGGTGGTGATGTGCCTCGACCGCGGCGGATTGGTGGGCGAGGACGGCGTGACGCACCACGGGGTCTTCGACATGGCCGCTTTCGGGGCCGTGCCGGGACTGACTGTCGCCGCGCCGATGAACGAACCCGAACTCCGCAACATGATGTGGACCGGCTTGCAGGCCAGCGCACCCTTTATGATCCGCTATCCCCGCGGGCTCGGGGAGGGGCTGCCGTGGCGGGGCCTGCCGTTCGAGACGCTGCCCGTGGGCCGCGGACGCCGCCTGCGCGAGGGGCGCGACGTGGCGTTGGTGACCGTCGGGACCGTCGGTAATGCGGCGGCCCGGGCTGCGGAACGCGCTGCGGCGCAGGGGGTGGAGGCCGCCCATTATGACCTGCGCTGGGTGAAACCCCTCGACACGGAGCTGCTCGACGAGGTGGGGCGCACGTTTCGCCGCGTCATTACCGTCGAGGACGGCTGTCTGCGCGGAGGTGTCGGCGAGGCTGTCGCCGCTTATTTCAATGCCCGCGGTTACGATGCGCACGTCACGTGTCTGGGCATCGGCGACGCCTGGGTCGAACACGGCACGCCCGAACAGCTTCACGCGCTCTGCGGCTACGACGAGGAGTCGATTCTCCGCGCTCTCACGCAGCCCGTTTAAGAAGCGGGTTTTAGGGGCGCAGGCGTAGACACTTGTATAGTGCGTCGTCCTGCTCTCCGTTCGCTTCTGCGCTTTCTGTAATTTGTTACATGGTAAATGTCCAGTCGTCGCCGCGGCTGAGGGAGGGATCGAACCGGAAACCCTCCCATTCGAAGGCTTGAAGCGTCGCAGGGTCGGTGATCCGGTTTTTCAGTATGTGCCGCGTCATCTCGCCGCGGCACATTTTCGTGTAGATGACGATGGTTTTCAGCCGGTCGCCCTCGCGGATGCGGAACTCCGGGGTGATGACCCGCACTTCGCGGCACACGCGCTTCCAGTCGAAGAGCCGTTTCATCTCCCCGCTGGCCAGGTTGACCAGAATGCCGTCGTCGCGCCGGATTTTGTCCAGCAGGGCGTCGGTCAGCCGTTCGTGCCAGTAGGCGAAGAGCGTCTGTTCGTCGTGGCCGGGCAGCACGGCGTCGCCTTCGAGCCGGTAGGGGCGGATGGCGTCCAGCGGGCGGAGCACTCCGTAGAGGAACGACGTGATGTTGAGGTGCTCCTGGGCGTATTCGAGGTCGGCGGCGGAGAAGCTCGCCGGGTCGATGCGTTTGAAGACGATGCCCGTGTAGGCCGCGAGAGCCGGGAGCGCCGGGGTGTCGCTGTCGTGGAATCGGCGGTAGCGCAGGTGGTTTTCGGCGGCGATGCGGCGGTTGACGCGCAGCAGCCGCGCCAGTTCGTCGGTCGGGAGCGTCGCCAGTTCGGCGGCCAGCCGCCGGGCCTCTTCGAGATGAACCGGAACGGTCGTGCGGGGTGTTGCGACGGAGCTCTGCTCCGCCATCGTCTTGGCGCAGGAGAGGAGTATTTGCATGGCGTCAGGCTACGGAGCAGGGGATGCCGAGGGCCTCGACGCGCGCGGCGATGGCCTGCAACTCCTCTTTGGAAACTTTTTCGAGCGTTTGGCAAGGGGTGTCGCGGTCGAGCGAGTAGACCATCACCTGTCGCGGGCGGATTTCGGCAACCAGCTTCAGCCATGCCGCGACCTCCTCTTCGGTGGTGTTGTCGATGGGCTGTCCGTCGCACGTTCCCCGCAGGAACATCGTTTGCAGGATCATCTTCCCTTCGAAGCGTTTCATCTCCTCGACGATGCCCCGGACCGTGTAGGCCGGGTTTTGCGGGTTGTTCATCCGTCGCACCGTCTCGTCGAACGCCGAGTCGAGTTTGAGAATGTTGTTGTCCACGCGCAGCAGGGCCCGGCGGACGCTGTCGCGGTGGATCTGCGTGGCGTTGGAGAGCACCGAGACTTTCGCCGCGGGGCACAGCGCGTCGCGCAGGGCCAGCGTGTCGCCGATGACGGCTTCGAATTCGGGGTGCAGGGTCGGTTCGCCGTTGCCGGCGAAGGTGATGACATCGGGCGGGGTGCCGTCGGCCACCATCTGCCGCAGGGTGGCTTCGAGTTGGGTGCGGACCTCTTCGCGGGCGTTGAAACGGCGCGCTCCGGGGTGTTCGGCGTTCCAGCCGCATTCGCAGTAGATGCAGTCGAACGAGCAGAGTTTCGACGCCGTGGGCAGCAGGTTGACCCCCAGCGAGAGGCCCAGCCGCCGCGAGTGCACCGGGCCGAAGATGATGTCATGGAATAGCGATGTCATAGGGCAAAGATAGTGCAAGGTGAGCGGAGTGCCAAATTTATTTGAGCACTTCCGAACCGCCGCCTATCTAAGGCAACGCCAAAGATCGTGCAAGCCGAGCGCAAAAGCAAGTTTACTTGCATTTTGCCGAACCGCCGCCTATCTAAGGCAACGCCAAAGATCGTGCAAGCCGAGCGCAAAAGCAAGTTTACTTGCATTTTGCCGAACCGCCGCCTATCTAAGGCAACGCCAAAGATCGTGCAAGGCGGGCGCAAAAGCAAGTTTTACTTGCATTTTGCCGAACCGAATTGTCGGGCCGGGTCGCACGTGCGGATTCTTGCTGTCCGGCGCGGCTGAAATCTCGGAAATAAGTATAAATGCGTATCCGTGCGGAATAAAAAACGGTTATTTTTGACTGCTGATTCTGTTTTATTTATACTTTTGTGCGTCCGAATCGAAAAAATCGTACATAACTTACTAATTACAAGATAAAATGGTTGATATTTTTTCACGCCTCGAAAAGAATGCGGGCGGACCGATCGGTCAGTATATGTCGTATGCCCACGGTTATTACGCTTTCCCCAAACTCGAAGGCGAAATCGGCCCCCATATGGTTTTCCGGGGCAAGAAGATGCTCAACTGGAGCCTGAACAACTACCTCGGACTGGCCAACCATCCCGAAGTGCGCAAGGCGGATGCCGAAGGCGCCGCCAAATTCGGAATGGCCGCCCCGATGGGCGCCCGCATGATGAGCGGACAGACCGTTTACCACGAACAGTTGGAGCGTGAGCTCGCCGAGTTCGTCGGCAAGGAGGATGCCTTCCTGCTCAACTTCGGCTACCAGGGCATGATCTCGATCATCGACTGCCTGCTGACCCCGCGCGACGTGGTCGTCTACGACGCCGAGGCGCACGCCTGCATCATCGACGGACTCCGCCTCCACAAGGGCAAGCGGTTCGTGTTCGGCCACAACGACATGGAGTCGCTGCGCCTGCAACTGCAACACGCTACGGATCTGGCCGAAGAGCAGAACGGCGGCGTGCTGGTGATCACCGAGGGCGTGTTCGGCATGAAGGGCGATCTGGGCAAGCTGGACGAGATCGTGGCGTTGAAGAAGGATTTCCAGTTCCGCCTGCTGGTGGACGACGCTCACGGCTTCGGTACGATGGGCCCGGGCGGCCGCGGTACGGCGGCGCATTTCGGCGTCGTCGATGGCGTGGACGTGCTTTTCAACACCTTCGCCAAGTCGATGGCCGGCATCGGCGCTTTCGTGAGCGGTCCCCGCTGGCTGATCAACCTGCTGCGCTATAACATGCGTTCGCAGCTTTACGCCAAGTCGCTCCCGATGCCGATGGTGATCGGCGCGCTGAAGCGTCTGGATCTGATCCGCAACCACCCCGAATTCCAGGAGAAACTCTGGGAGAACGTCCGCGCGCTCCAGAGCAGCCTGAAAGAGAACGGTTTCGAGATCGGTGTGACCAATTCGCCGGTGACGCCCGTCTTCCTGAAAGGCGGCATTCCCGAAGCCACGAACCTGGTTGTGGACCTGCGTGAGAACCACGGCATTTTCTGCTCGATGGTGGTTTATCCCGTGATTCCGAAGGGCGAAATCATCCTGCGCATCATCCCGACGGCGGTGCATACGCTGGAGGACGTGAAAGTTACGATCGAGGCATTCAAGGCCGTTCGTGAGAAGCTCGAAAGCGGTTATTATGCTTCGCTGCCCATTCCGGTCCGCGCCGACGAGGGCTTCAAGGTACGTTAGTTTCCGGGCGGGAGTTTTCTCTCCGCCTGTCGTATAGGACAACCCCGGCTTCTGCGGAGCCGGGGTTGTTTCTTTAAGTGATAAAATTTGTCGGAAAATTTTGCAGAATAATTTTTTTCATTTTATATTTGCAGTCCCGAAACGCAGGGAACAGCGGTTTCCGAGGTGCGGGAATAGATTGCGGAAATAGCTCAGTTGGTAGAGCGCAACCTTGCCAAGGTTGAGGTCGCGGGTCCGAGTCCCGTTTTCCGCTCACGAGGTCCTTTTCGGAGGGCCTTTTTTGTTGGGCAAGATTGCGCAATATGAAGCGAATGATCCTGCATATCAGTGATATGCGGGATTGTTTCGTTTTTGTGCCGTAGCAAAAGACAGCAAGCAAAAGCACCTTCTCCGTGTGCAGAAGCGTTATTCCGCGGTGGAAGAATCTCGGTGCCGACGGTCGCAGGCGACATCCGCGTGCCGTGGCGCCCCGTGAAGCGAGGATGCGAACTTCGGCTGGCAGTTCCCGGGGAAACGACTGCCTGCGTGTCCGTACCCGGAAAGGCTCCCTGCCGATTACGAAGCCGGAAAACACTCGAATGTCTATTGAACGGAGCTCCCGGCTCTTCTGTTCCGCCGCTGCGCCGGATGCAATGACGGGGATGTCGCCGCAATACCGGCTGGTTATGATCGTTATGTGCGATCGGAAAACACCTATCGTTATATAGATTCGATCTGACACACAATAAGGGTCTTTCGATACGCCAAATCGTAACTTATTGATAATCAATGTGTAAATTTTTAGGGGGGGGGATTTTTCGGCCGAAAACCGCCGGATAATTTGGCTGTTCAGGTAAAAGTAATTACATTTGTGCACTAAGTGCAATGGTTTCTGATACAGAGGTCGTGCATTGAGCTGCGGTTCTGTCTTAGATTTAGGAATGGAATCGGCGAATTGATTCAATGATCGGACTGAGAATCAACATGGTATCCTTCGTGTGCTGCGTGACTGGAAGACTTGTTTCCGGACACGGGGGAATACAGGGAATGTCCGTACGTTAACATGACAACCGGCGCCGGATACATACATTGGTACGGGTTGAAAGTCTTTTTCAACAAAGTATTCGAAATAGAATCTTTGCTTTCTGCCGACGGGGTGGAGAGTTATATCCCTTGCGAAATGGTTACGGTGGAGGTTCGCGGCATCTGGAAACAGGTGCGGCGGACGGTCATTCCGTCGCTGATGTTCTTCCGCTCCACCGAGGAATATGCCAAAGAGCTGCAAACGTCCCCCCCCCTTCGGGGCCGCGTGATGCTGTATACCTATGTGAACGAAAAGTGGAAGAAGGTTCCCTTCCCGATTTCGGAATACGAGATGGATATGTTCAGGCTCGTCACCTCGTCGGGGGCCGCCGGGCTCGATTATTTCGGGGACGACAGCATCGTTTACGGCATCGGGGACCGCGTCCGCGTCACGGGCGGAGTTTTCAAAGGCGCCGAGGGCTACATCAAGCGGATCAAGGGAAAGCGGAGGTTGATCGTCTCCATCACGGGCATTTGCGCCGTGGCCACCTCGTTCATCCCGAACTGCTTTTTGCAGAAGATCTGAGAGGTCGTTCAAGACCGCAGTTCCGGGGTTCCCGGATCGGTTAATCACGTATTTACAACATGACGGACTGCCGCTTCTGAAAACGACGGCCGGGGTCGTTGCGGACCGGATGTGCGTTTTGGAACGGGATATGGATATGCTCCCTCGTGGGGGGGGAGTGATGGACGGGGTTCATCGGGGTGCGGCCTCCTCCCGGTGACGCGTGACCTGAATGAAGAGGATTATCGAATGGTTTCTGGTAAAATTTCAATTTGCGAAGTATGACGCCTCAGTACTCTGTATTATTGTCTCTGATAATCTCGCTGTTGGTTGTCAGTTGGATTCATCCCCGGTTGGTTAAGATCGCCTTGTTGAAAAATCTGGTGGACAATCCGGATAGCCGCAAATTGCAGCGTCAGCCGGTTCCTGTTTTGGGCGGGATCGCCGTTTTCTTCGGCATCGTCATCGGATACGGGAGCGTTTGCGGAATGGTGAACTATGCCGGGATGCTGATCGTGATCATGGCCATGATGGTCATGCTCTATATCGGGACTATGGACGACATTCTGAGTCTTTCTCCGGCATTGCGGTTCGCTGTCGAATTCTTCGTCGCCCTGTTGTTGATTTTCAACGGGGGTTATCTTCTGGACGATTTCCACGGTTTGTGGGGCGTCGGGATGTTGCCCGATTGGATGGCCGTTCCTTTGACGGTCGTTGCCGTGGTCGGCATTATCAACGCCATCAACCTGATCGACGGCGTGAACGGTTTGTCATCGGGTTACTGCATCACGGCCTGTACGATGTTCGGGACGTTGTTCTACCTGTCGGGCGATATGAAAATGACGATTCTGGCCGCAGTTTCGGTCGGAGCTCTGATCCCGTTTTTCCTGCACAACGTTTTCGGCAAGACTTCGAAAATGTTCATCGGTGACGGCGGGACGTTGGTCATGGGAGTCGTCATAACGGTCTTCGTCATCGAGACGTTGCGCAGCGGTTCGTCGTGCGGGGCTTACGTGGAGCCTCGGGTCGGGTTGGTTCCCTTTTCGTTGGCCGTCCTGTGCATTCCGGTCTTCGATACGCTGCGGGTCATGTTCTCGCGTATTCTGCGCGGGGTGTCGCCGTTCCGGCCCGACAAGACCCACCTGCACCATATGTTTATCAATCTGGGGTGTTCGCATGCCGCCGTGACGCTGGCCATCGTCGCGTTGAACACGTCTGTCGTGTTGTGTTGGTGGGGGTTGACGAGATTGGAGGTTTCGATAGACGTGCAGCTTTATGCCGTTGTCGTCATGGGCTTTCTGGTCACGTTCGGGCTCTATCACTTCATGGAGTGGCATTTGCGCAGGAACACTTCTTTCCTGCGGGCTGTCCGCCGCCTCGGCTACCGGACCCATGTCAGCCGGCGGGGCGTTTTTCTGCGGATGCAGCACTTTCTCGACCGGCTTTAGAGATGCCGGGGTTTACGAACAATCATCATCAAAGAGAATAAATCGTTATGCACGGAATAGCTGAAAAAGTCCGTCTGTTTCTATTGGTTTTTTTGTTGGCCGCTCCTTTTGGGACCGCTTATTGTCAGATGAGCGACGAAGCGGTTGTCAAGTACGCTTTGGAGGGCCGGCAGTCCGGCAAGAGCGATCAGCAGATCGGCAAGGAGTTGTTGGCGCGCGGCGTCACGCCGGAGCAGGTTGAGCGCTTGAAGCAGAAATACGAGGATAGCCGGACATCCTCCGAGACTGTTGCTGCGGATCAGGTCATCTCGGGCCAGCGCCGGGAGCGGCCCCGTTCGTCGTCCGATACGCTTGCTGTCGAGATTCCTCCGGTTCCGGACCCGGCCGAAAGGGGTGCGGATTCCCGCGCTGTTTTCGGTCGCAACGTATTCCGGAGCCGGGCTCTGACTTTCGAGCCGAACGAGAATCAGGCCACGCCGGAAAATTACAGGCTGGGCCCGGGCGACGAGGTTATCATCGACATCTGGGGCGAGAACGAGCGGAGCCTTCGGGAGGAGATCTCCCCGGAGGGAAATATCATGGTCGAGCAGGTGGGTCCGGTCTATTTGAACGGGCTTACGATCAAGGAGGCGAACGCGAAGTTGCGGGGCGTTTTCGGCCAGATCTACGCGGGAGTTTCGGGCGACAGCCCCGCGTCGGAGGTGCGCGTTACGCTGGGGCGCCTTCGCACGATCCAGGTGAACGTGATGGGCGAGGTCGAGATGCCGGGCACCTACCGGTTGTCGTCGTTCGCCACGGTGTTCCATGCCCTTTACCAGGCCGGGGGTGTCACGGACATCGGCACCCTGCGCAATATCCGGGTGCTTCGCAGCGGGCGTGAGGTCGCATCCGTGGACATCTACAAATACCTTTTCCACGGGGATTCGAAAGACGACATCCGCTTGGAAGAGGGCGATATCGTGCTGGTCCCCTCGTACGATCTTCTGGTGGAGGTCACGGGGTGCGTCAAACGTCCGATGCGCTACGAGATGGAGGCCGGCGAGCCGTTGTCGCAGTTGTTGGCCTATGCCGGCGGGTTCACGGGCGACGCCTACGGGCGCGAGGTTCGCGTGGTGCGCACTATGGGGCGGGAGCACGAATTGTTCAACGTGGACAGCGTCGGTTATGGGACTTTCGTCCTGATGGACGGGGATTCCGTTGCCGTCGGGCGGGTGCTCGATCGTTATGCGAACCGGATCGAGGTTCAGGGTGCCGTCTATCGCCCCGGGATGTACGAACTGGGCGAGGGCACGCATACGGTCCGGGAGTTGATCGGACGTGCCGAAGGACTCCGGGAGGATGCTTTCCGGGGCCGGGCCTTGTTGTTCCGGGAGCGGGACGACCTTACTCCGGAGATCGTGGCCGTGGACCTGGAAGGGGTTCTTTCGGGGCGGTTGACGGATATTTCCCTGCGGCGCAACGACGTATTGGTCGTGTCGAGCGTCCATGATCTGGAGGACCGCGGGGGTTTCACGATCGGCGGCGAGGTGGCCCGTCCGGGAGTTTATCCCTATGCGGCACATACGACGGTCGAGGATCTCATCGTGCAGGCCGGAGGACTTTTGGACGGCGCCTCTACGGTGAAGGTTGAGGTTTCCCGCCGGTTGAAGGACCCGAAGAGCACGACCCCCTCGAACGGAGTGGGCAAGGTCTATGCGTTTTCGTTGAAAGAGGGTCTGGTCGTGGACGGTGAGGCTGGTTTCGAACTGGCTCCGTTCGACGTGGTGGAGGTTCGGCGGAGCCCCGGCTACCAGCCCCAGCGGCAGGTCGTACTCGACGGGGAGGTCGTTTTTACGGGGAATTACACGCTGATCCGTAAGAACGAGCGTTTGTCGGACCTTGTCAAGCGCGCCGGCGGGATCACGGACGACGCCTATGTGCGCGGGGGGCGTCTGATCCGCCGCATGAACGAAGAGGAGCGTGCCGTACGGGATGCGGCGCTTCGCGCCGCACAGCAGAACCGCGGAGCCGATTCGGTTTCTTTGGAGAAACTGATGGCGGACGATTACTATGCGGTGGGCATCGAATTGGACAAGGCGCTGTCGAACCCCGGTTCGGACTACGATGTGGTGCTGCGCGAGGGGGACCGGCTGGTGGTTCCGGAGTATGTGAGCACGGTCAAGATCAACGGGGATGTCATGTACCCCAATACGACGGTCTATTTGAAGGACAAACGGGTGAAATACTATATCGCTCAGGCGGGCGGCTACGGGGCGCGTGCCAAGCGGAACAAAGCCTATATCGTTTATATGAACGGCCGCGTCGCGCGCGTGAAGGGCCGTGCGAAGGTGGAGCCGGGCTGCGAGATCATCGTTCCGTCCAAGCGCGATCGCAAGCGGATGGGCATTGCGGAGATTCTGGGTCTGACGACCTCTGCGGCGTCGATCGGCACGATGGCGGCGTCGATTGCGAACATGACGAAATAACGGAACGGACGATGGAATCGAATAACATGCAGCAGCAGCCGGAGACTGCGGATCAGGAGATCGACCTGATCGAATTGGCGCAGAAGCTCTGGCAGGGTCGCCGGATGATCGTCCGGTGGTGTATCGCAGGGGCTTTGGCGGGACTCGTCATCGGATTCAGCATCCCGAAGGAGTACACGGTGACGGTGAAACTGGCCCCGGAGATCCAGGGCGGGAAGACCTCGCTGGGGGGCCTGGGTTCGCTGGCCTCGATAGCCGGCATCAACATGGGGAACATGAACTCTGCGGATGCGGTGTCTCCGGATCTGTATCCGGACATCGTGCAGTCGGTGCCGTTCATGACCGAGTTGTTCGGCGTGGAGGTCGCCGACGCGAAGGACCGGAAGACCATGCCCCTTTATGACTATGTTTCCGAGGAGTTGCGGGGCCCGTGGTGGGGCGCGGTGCTCGCGGCGCCTTTCAAGGCGCTGGGGTGGTTCGCGGGGTTGTTCCGCGCGGAGGAGCCGGAGGATGAAGGTCCCACAGACCCGTTCCGGCTGACCAAAGAGGAGAACGAGGTGGTCAGATCGCTCCAGGAGCGTATTTCGACGAGCGTGGACAAAAAGACGCAGGTGGTGTCGTTGTCGGTGACGATGCAGGACCCGTTGATCGCGGCGACGTTGACCGATACGGTGATGCTGAATTTGCAGAACCACATCACGCAGTACCGTACGGACAAGGCGCGGCACGATCTGGAGTTCACGCAGCGGCTGTTCGACGAGGCGCAGGGGAAGTATTATGCGGCTCAGCAGCGTTACGCGCAGTATGTGGACCAGAATCAGGCCCTCTCGCGCCGGAGTTTCCGCACGGAGGAGGAGCGTTTGCAGAACGAGATGTCGTTGGCTTACAGCCTTTACAACCAGACGGCGCAGCAGTTGCAGCTGGCCCGGGCTAAAGTCCAGGAATCGACTCCGGTCTACGCCGTGGTGCAGCCCGCCACAGTCCCGCTCAAACCTTCGAAACCCTCGAAAGCCTTGGTACTCGTCGGTTGCGTGTTCCTGGCCGGGGCCGCCGCCGCTGTGTGGTTACTTTTCGGACGGGAGTTCGTCGGGGCGTTCGGGAAACAGGAAAAAACCGACAATTCGATATAGCGCGGCGATGAAAGGCATCGTTTTGGCAGGCGGCTCGGGTACGCGCCTGTACCCGATCACCAAGGGGGTGAGCAAACAATTGCTTCCGGTCTACGACAAGCCGATGGTCTATTATCCGCTTTCGGTTCTGATGTTGGCGGGCATCCGGGATATTCTTCTGATCTCGACGCCGCAGGACCTTCCGGGCTTCCGGCGCCTGCTGGGCGACGGCTCGGATTATGGAATCCGTTTGGAGTATGCCGAACAGCCCTCCCCGGACGGTCTGGCTCAGGCATTCCTGATCGGTGAGGAGTTCATCGGCGGGGATTCGGTGTGCCTTGTCCTGGGCGACAATATCTTCCACGGAGCGGGCTTCTCGGGCATGCTCCGGGAGGCGGTCCGCACGGTCGAAGAGGATGGCAACGCTACGGTGTTCGGTTACTGGGTGGACGATCCGGAGCGTTATGGAGTTGCAGAATTCGACAAATCGGGAAACTGCCTTTCCATCGAGGAGAAGCCGCAGCATCCGAAATCGAACTACGCGGTCGTGGGCCTCTATTTCTATCCGAACAAGGTCGTGGAAGTGGCCAAAAGCATCGAGCCTTCCTCTCGCGGAGAGTTGGAGATCACGGCGGTTAACCAGCGTTTCCTTTCGGACGGAGAGTTGAAGGTTCGGACCTTGGGCCGGGGCTTCGCGTGGCTGGATACGGGGACGCACGACTCGCTGAGCGAGGCTTCGACGTTCATCGAGGTTATCGAAAAACGCCAGGGACTGAAGATCGCCTGTCTGGAGGGCATTGCCTACCGGCAGGGATGGATCACGGCGGAGAAGCTGCGCGAGGTGGCGGCCCCGATGCGGAAGAACCAGTACGGGCAGTACTTGCTGAAAGTTATCGGGGAGCCGGAACGTACGGGCGAAGCGAACCTTTAATTCGCAGAATACGCTATGAATATCATACAGACATCTATCGAAGGAGTGGTTATCGTCGAGCCGCGCCTTTTCCGGGACGCGCGGGGATACTTTTTCGAGAGCTTCTCGCAGCGGGATTTCAGCGCAAAGGTCCGTGCGGCGGATTTCGTCCAGGACAACGAGTCGCGCTCGACCTATGGGGTGTTGCGGGGGCTTCATTTCCAGCGGCCTCCTCATGCACAGTCGAAGTTGGTGCGGTGCGTGCGCGGGGCGGTTCTGGACGTTGCGGTGGACATCCGCCGCGGGAGTCCCACTTACGGACAGCATGTCGCCGTCGAGCTTACGGAGGAAAATCACCTTCAGCTGTTCATTCCGCGGGGCTTCGCACACGGTTTCGCGGTGTTGAGCGAGGAGGCCGTTTTCCAGTACAAGTGCGACAACTACTACGCTCCGGAGGCGGACGGCGGCATCTCGATACGGGATGCGGAGCTGGGTATCGACTGGCGGATTCCGGCGGCGGAAGCCATCCTGAGCGAGAAAGATACGCGGCATCCGTTGCTGCGGGATTTCGTTTCGCCGTTCGAGTACACCGAAGACCTTTACAAGCTATGAATATATTGGTTACGGGCTCCGACGGACAGTTGGGGCGCGCTTTGCGGCGGGCTTCGGTCGCCTCGTCGGACCGCTACTTTTTTACGGACGTTGCGGGGGACGATACCCTGCGGCTCGACATCACGGATGCGGATGCCGTGGAAGGGTTCGTCCGCGAACACGGGATCGGCGTCGTGGTGAACTGCGCAGCCTATACGAATGTGGACCGTGCCGAGGACGACGCGGCACGTGCGGAACTGCTGAACGCCACGGCGGTGAAGCACCTGGCCCGTTCGATGAAAGGTGTCGGCGGGTTGCTGGTGCACGTTTCCACGGACTATGTTTTCGGCGGCGATCCCTACAACACGCCGTGCCGCGAGGAGCAGAAGGGCACGCCCACGGGCGTCTACGGAGTGACGAAACTGCATGGCGAGGAGGCCATCCGCAGCGTCGGATGCCGGCACGTGATTTTCCGCACGGCCTGGCTCTATTCGGAGGACGGGAAGAATTTCGTGAAGACGATGCTGCTTCTGACGGAGGAAAAAGAGGAGCTGAAGGTGGTTTTCGATCAGGCAGGCACTCCGACCTACGCCGGGGACCTCGCCGGAGCGATCTATACGATCCTCGAAGAACATAAGTACGACGGTTGCGAAGGCACCTATCACTATTCGGACGAGGGCGTGTGCTCGTGGTACGACTTCGCGAAGGCGATCGCCGAATATGCGGGCCATTGTCGGTGCGATATTCAGCCGTGCCACAGCGACGAGTTTCCGTCGAAGGTGAAGCGGCCCTCCTACTCGGTGCTGGACAAGACGAAGTTCAAGAAGACCTTCGGGATTGCAATTCCCTACTGGACGGACAGCCTCCGCAAATGTATCGCAAATATCGCCAAAGAGAAATAGAAGATGGATTTCAAACGCAGCATCATCGTCACGGGCGGCGCGGGCTTCATCGGAAGCCATGTGGTGCGCCTTTTCGTGAAGAAATACCCCGATTACCGGATCATCAACGTCGATAAGCTGACCTATGCGGGCAACCTTGCGAACCTTAGGGACGTGGAGCAGGCCCCGAACTATGTTTTTGTCAGGGCGGATATCTGCGATTACGAACGCATGTCGGCGCTGATGCGGGAATACGAAGCGGACGGAGTGATCCATCTTGCCGCAGAGAGCCATGTGGACCGCTCGATCCGCGACCCGTTCACGTTTGCGAAGACCAACGTGCTGGGTACGCTCTCGCTGCTGGAGGCCGCGCGGGTGTACTGGGAATCCCGCAGGGAGGGATACGACGGCAAATTGTTCTACCACATCTCGACCGACGAGGTGTACGGGGCTTTGGAGATGACCCGTCCTCAGGGCATCGAACCTCCGTTCACGACCACGGCATCGAGCGGCGAACATCATTCGGCTTACGGCGAGGAGTTCTTCACCGAGACCACCAAATATAACCCTCACTCGCCCTATTCGGCTTCGAAAGCGTCGTCGGACCACTTCGTCCGGGCCTACCACGATACGTACGGCATGCCGACGCTGGTGACCAACTGCTCGAACAACTACGGTCCCTACCAATTTCCGGAGAAGCTGATCCCGCTGTTCATCAACAATATCCGCCGCCGGAAATCCCTGCCTGTATATGGAAAAGGCGAGAACGTCCGCGACTGGCTCTATGTCGAGGATCATGCGCGGGCCATCGACACGATCTTCCACAGGGGCAAGGTCGCTGAAACTTACAACATCGGAGGCTTCAACGAGTGGAAGAACATCGACATCGTAAGGGTGCTCATCCGCACTGTGGACCGTCTGCTGGGAAATCCCGAAGGATATTCGGACGACCTGATCACCTATGTCACCGACCGCAAGGGGCATGACATGCGTTACGCCATCGACTCTCGAAAGCTCCAGCGAGAGCTGGGGTGGGAGCCTTCGCTTCAGTTCGAAGAGGGTATCGAGCGGACGGTGAGGTGGTACCTGGACAACCAGGCGTGGCTGGACAATATCACCTCCGGAGAGTATGTGAACTATTACGAGAGTATGTACGGAAGCCGGTCGTAGGGTTTTCGAAATTTGCATTTGATTCGTCGATTGTCGATGGCAGCGGAATCGCGTACGGCAAAAAGCCTGAAGAACAGCGCTGTGGCACTCGGGTTCTATTTCGTGAACCTGGTTCTGCAATTCTTTTCGCGCAAGATTTTCCTCGACCATCTGGGCGCGGAGGTGCTGGGATTGAACACCACGGCGACCAACCTGCTGCAATTTCTGAACCTCGCGGAGCTGGGAATCGGCACGGCGATCGCCTGCACGCTGTACAAGCCGCTGTTCGACCGGGATACCGCTGCGATCAACGAGATCGTATCGCTGCAAGGATGGATGTACCGCAGGATCGCCTGGGTGGTGATAGCCGGGGCTGCGGTGCTGATGTGCTTCTTCCCGTGGATCTTCAGGAAGATGCCGCTGCCGCTGTGGTACGCCTATGCGTCGTTCGGCGCGCTGCTCGTGAGCGCCCTGCTGAGCTATTTCGTCAATTACAAGCAGATCGTCCTCTCGGCCGACCAGAAAGAGTACAAGATCCAGTACAGTTACAAGGCGTCGATGCTGGTGAAGACGCTGTGCCAGATCGTAGCGATCAAATACCTCGACAATGGGTATGTCTGGTGGCTGGCGCTTGAAGTGGGCTTTGCCGTGGTGGCGTCGGCGGCATTGAATACGGTGATCCGGAGGACATATCCCTACCTGCGGACCGACCTGTCGGCCGGAAAAACGCTGAGCCGGAAATATCCCGATGTCATCACCAAAATCAAACAGTTGTTTTTCCATAAAATCGGAGGATTCGCCCTGATGCAGACCAGCCCGATCATCATTTACGCCTATGCTTCGCTGACATTGGTGGCGCTCTATGGAAACTACATGCTCATTATTCTGGGGGTCAGCTCGTTGATGGGCGCCGTGTTCAACAGCATGAATGCCGGGGTGGGAAATCTGGTGGCCGAGGGGAATAAGGAGCGCATCATGTCGGTATTCGAAGAGTTGTTCTCGGTGCGGTTCCTGCTGAGCTGCACGGTATGTTTCGGAGTCTATATGCTCACTCCGGCCTTCATTACGCTCTGGATAGGCCCCGAATACGTGCTGGACAACCTGACGCTGGGTTTGATGGTCGCGACGCTGTATATCAGCCTTGCGCGGTCTACGGTGGATGCCTATATCAACGCCTACGGTTTGTTCAGTGATATTTGGGCTCCGGTGGTCGAGGCGTCGATCAATATCGGGATGTCGGTGCTGTTGGGCTGGTTCTTCGGCCTGCACGGAATTCTTGCGGGCGTATTGCTGAGCCTGCTGATCGTGGTATTCTGCTGGAAGCCCTATTTCCTGTTCCGGAGGGGGCTCAAAGAGAAACTGCGGACATATGTGAGCATGTATGCGAAACATGGATTGCTCGTATCGGCGGTGTTGGCCGTCATGTATTTGATTCATGGACTTTTGTCGTTCGATCCGACTGCGGGAATCGGTTCCTGGCTGATTTACGGAATCGTCGTAATCGGAATATTCTTTTCGCTGCTTTTTGCGGCCCTTTATATTGCGATTGAAGGGATGCGAGGTTTCTTCCGACGGTTTTTAACATTAATCAAAAATTGAAGAACTTGTAAAGTTGAATTAAATATATATATGATTCCCAAAAAGATACATTTGTGCTGGTTAGGGGGGGGGGAAATATTCTCCGTTGGTTCGTCATTGCATTGATTCTTGGCATCGTGTTTTGCCGGACTATGAAATCGTGTTATGGGATACCAAGCGTTTTGATGTGAATTCCGTACCGTGGGTAAAGGAGGCTTTTGCTGCTAAGAAGTATGCTTTCGCATCGGATTATATTCGGGCTTATGCATTGTATCATGAAGGCGGAATATATCTTGATTCGGATGTAGAAGTCTTGAAGACATTCGATCCGCTGCTGCAATACAAATCTTTTATCGGTTTCGAAGCCGTTTCCGGTATGGTAGAACCGGCAATTATCGGATCTGAGGCCGGTATGGAGTGGTGTCGGGAGGTTTTGGATCATTATAAAGGGAAACACTTTTGTGTAGAAACTTCCATTGTTCGGGAAAATATTGCTCCTTATATCGTTAGTCAGGTTTTACAAATGCATTATTCGGATATGCCGATAGCTTCTGAGGTGCGTTCCGCTCCGGTTTTATTAAAATCCGGTGAACTGTTATTGTGTCCTGCTACTTGGTTTTCTCCGATTGAGGATGAGCAGAATAAGGTGATTTATAAAAAGAACTGGGATTCGGGAACGCATTATGCATCCGATACATATTGTATCCATTGGTTCAACGGGTCATGGCTCCGTTCGCCTCTTTGGAAACGGGTGTGTAAACGGATTTTGAAGACGGTTGCGGGAGACACATATGCCAAACGAATATTGCGTCTGCTGAAAAATTAATTGTGCTATGAGGGTTCTTTACGATCATACAGCATTTATTCCTCCTTTCGGAGGGGTCGCCAAATATCATGTGGAAGTAATGAAAAGATTGCCTCCTCACATGTATATTTTGTCTGCGATAGGATCGGGAAACCAATATCTGAGAGAAAGCGGACTCGGGCATTTTACTTTGCCGAAGCATATAAGAGGTGCGAAATATTGGATGACTCCGGTAACAGCGGCCATGATGCGGTTCGCTCGGTATGATATATATCATCCGACGACGTATGATGCACATTTACAGTTTCTTCCGAAAAGGAAAAAGATTGTGGTAACGGTGCATGATCTGAATATGGTGACGGTTCCGCAGTATTATCGGGATGTGAATCGAGTTTGGCCGTCTTTGGCAGATCAGAAAAAAGTTACTCAACGGGCGGATCATATTATTGCCGTAAGTGAGAATACCAAAGGGGATCTGATAAATTATTGGAACATACCGGAAGAGAAAATCACAACGATTTATCATGGGATTACGCCTGTCTTGGATGACTTGTCTCCGGAACGTGTTTTTCCATTCGATTATATTTTGTATGTAGGAGCTCGAAATACATATAAGAATTTTTATAATTGTTTATGTGCGTTCCGACAAATTAACAGTCGGTTTAAGGATATCAAATTTGTCTGTACCGGTCTGGCTTTTTCTTCCGATGAAAAAAGATTAATAGACGGTTTCGGATTGACGAATGAGGTATTTGGAATCTCGGCATCCGAAGAGCAGATGGCACGGTTGTACCGTGATGCTAAATTGTTTGTATATCCTTCATTTTACGAAGGATTTGGCATGCCTATTTTGGAGGCGATGCAAAATCATTGTCCAGTTGCGTTATCGAATGCGAGTTGTTTTCCTGAAGTGGCAAAAGATGCTGCGGCATATTTTGATCCGAACAATGTGGATGATATGATCGATGCCATGCTAAAAATTATAGAACAGGATTCTTATCGAGATACACTGATACGCATGGGTGATTCCCGATTCCGGAATTTTTCATGGGAAAAGTGTGCTGAAAAACATATGAATCTTTATAAAACTGTTTCTCGATATATGTAGTGTTATTGATGATGGTTTTGATTCTGTTCTTTTTTTTCTTTTTGGCAGCTGTTGCCGCTTATTGTAGTTTCCCTACTTACAATAGGCTGCTTAAAGTGTATGTTCTTTTCGGAATAGGACTTATATTGGTGGCTGTTTTTAAGGATGGAGTAAATATGCCTGATTATCAGGGGTTCGTTGATAATATTGAAGGGAATATAGTTGCGGATATAGATATTAAGGAACCTGCTTTTTTTGCAATAAAATGGATTGCTGATTTCTGTCCTGGTTACCGAGTTTTAATAGGGTTATTCTTATATGCGATTTTTGGCGTTACCTTAAAGTTGATAGCAATAAAGCAGCTTACGGAGTTTTGGTTTGTAGCATTAGCTGTTTATATCAGCAATTATTACATGCTTCATGATTTGATCCAGATTCGTGCTGGAGTTGCTTCGGGTTTTTTATTGTTATGTATAAAACCTCTCTATGAAAGAAATGGTAAACGTTTCTTATTATGGGCTTTAATTGCATTCTTATTCCATTATTCTGCTATTATTATATTTTTCCTTTGGTTTTTGTCCCCCAAGTTTTTTAAAAAGGAAATTTGGTTGTCGATCATCCCTGTTGCATATATTTTGTATTTTATTGGATTCGATATCATTACATTGCTTACGTATATTCCAATATCAGGTGTACAAACAAAGTTGATCGGCTATCAGCGGATTACGGAACTTGGACTGAATGGATGGGATGCATTCGATCCTTTTGCGATCACTTATTTGGTGAAAATTTTTGTGCTGTATTTTATTGTGTTGAATATTAGTAAAATACAGCGGCGCAATAAATATACTTATATTCTGACTAAAATCTATGCACTCGCTCTTGCCGTTTATCTGTTGTTAGGGTGTGTTCCAGTGGTTGCCAATCGAACCAAAGAGTTGCTGGCTATTGTCGAGATCGTGTTGCTTCCGTCCATCGCATACATAGGAGTTCCCCGCTCTGTGACTAAGGCGGTACCCCTTACCTTTAGTCTATTGATTATGGTGCTGCTAATTTTTAACAGCAAGCTTTTGAATCCGGATGCCTGATTTATTTCTAATTTGAGTTGTGTTATGAAATCATTAACACCAATAGCGATTCTTCTTTCTACATACAATGGAGAAACTTTTCTTCGAGAACAATTAGATTCTATTATTTGTCAAACGAACAATGATTGGAGTTTGTTTATCCGGGATGATGGCTCCTGTGATCGGACTTTGGATATTATTAAAGAGTATGTTTTAGCATATCCTTCAAAAATTCAGGTTGTTTTCGATGAATTAGGCAATCTGGGCTCAGGAAGATCGTTCATGGCTCTTTTATCCGAGGTTGATGCTGACTATTATATGTTTTGTGACCAGGATGATATTTGGTTGCAGGATAAAATAGAAAAGTTGTATTTGAAGATACGACAAGAAGAAAAAAAGTTGGATGGGCAAGCTGTATGTATATTCAGCGATCTGCAAATTGTGGATGCAAATTTGAAAACAATAGCTCGGTCTTTATGGAATTATTCTGGAATTAATCCTGATAATTGCAAGAATGTATATGATATGATCTTATTCGGGTGCCCGGCATTCGGCTGTGCGTTAATTTTTAACGGTTTCGCTCGGCAATATTTACTCCCGTATCCCGGATGGAAATACCATGATTTGTGGACTGTACTGGTTGTTTCGGGGAAAGGTATAGTGGATTATATTCCGGAGCAGACCATCCTTTATCGACAACACGGTAACAATGTAACAGGCGCTCATCAAAGAATAGATCGGGGTCATTATGTCCAATCTATCAGAAATATTAGTCATACAATTTCTGACCAACGAGCTAAGTTAAATTCTTTTAGACAGTTGCCGTTTCATGTGAGCCTTTTGAAAATTGTGTGGTTGAAGTTTGTTAAATGTATGCGGACGCTGTTATTGAAAAATCCATAGTATGAAGTCAAAAATAGCGATTATTGATATATGTGGGACATTGTTCGAATCGAATACGACATTTGATTTCTTGGATTATTTTATTCGCTCCTGGAAGTTCCGATTTTTCCGGAAAATTTCGAAAAGTATTATTTGGCGAGTATTCAATAAGATATGCCGAAGACTCTGTGGTTGGGATTTGACCCGCATAATTGCATTAAGATTTTTGAAGGGTTATTCGAGGCAACAATTGACTGTTGCAGCCGAGAATTTTTATAACACTTATTTAGTCCATAAAATTCAACAACCGGTACATGTGGTGGTGGAAGAACTGAGGCGAACTGGTTATAAGCTTTGTTTGGTTTCTGCCACATTGGATTGTATTGCAGAAGTTGTTGCTCGAAGGTGGAGAATAGAATCGTACTATTCGTCCTCATTAAGTTATAATAATTCTTTTTGCGAAGGGTACTTGCGGACTGATTATTTAGGAAAAAAAATCGAATATCTACGTCTAATTGGAATATATCCCCCTTTTGATGTGACTTTGACAGATGACTTCTCAGATATGGGTTTGCTTCGAAATTCCCATAAATGCATAATTGTATCCAAGAGGTCTAAAACGGAGTCGTGGATTGAGAACCTGAAAAGAGCCGGTCTCGACAATTATGAATTGATTATATTATCGTAAATGAACTGTTTGTTTTTTTATTTTCCGATTTTCTATTTGTATCATACGCGACAAAAAAGTTTTAAGAAATTTTTGTCTTGGGGTATGGTGTATTTGATACCCGTATGTGTATTGGCTATGATGCAATCTTCGTTTTCAATTGCTTCGATGCTTATTTCTTTGCTTGGTGTCGTTATGATTTATAATTTTTATGAAATAGGCTATATTCAGAATGATGCGGAAACCATCAAGAAAGAATCAGATCCGTCGTTGCGGTTAAATACAATGGAACTATCGTATTATGAAATGCATAAGATCTCTATATATGGAGCCCGTCTTATATTGGGAGGCATATTGTCCTATGTATTGATGCGTATTTTACCGCATCCTCAATTTTTTCTCATATGCGTTTTTTCATTATTATTAATCTATCAGATATATAATAGGATTCGGAATCTATGTAATCTATTTTTGCATATTTTCTTAATTTCGATCAGATTTTGTTCTGTCCAATTGCTCTTTTTCCCGGATATAAGTTGGGCAGTTCTGATCGGGTCGTTTTTTATTTATCCGTTTGCTAATATTTTAGAGCGTGCTTCATTTCCTAAATATAAAATCGGATTTATGCAATATTTGGTCGGAGGAAAATCGAAAATAGCATCTTTTCGAGTTAAATATTATGTGATAATGTTATCAATCGCAATAATTCTTGCTTTTATAATGCCTGTATTTGACGTGAGACTCTGTGCTCTGCTTGCTTATTATCTGGTCATTAGGCTTTTATTTCTATTTTTTGTGCCAAAAGATGGATCTACGTTTATTTATTTCAAATAAGATTTCTATAAGATATGGATTTTTCCGTATTGATATCTATTTATAAAAAAGAGTCACCGGTTTACTTCCGGGAAGCTTTGAACAGTGTGTTCGCACAAACGTTGCAGCCTGCGGAAATCGTTTTGGTGAAGGACGGGCCTCTGACTCCGGAATTGGATGCCGTTATCGAGGAGTATTCGACCCGTTATCCGATTTTCAAGATCGTGACGAATGAAACGAATCTCGGTCTCGGCCTGGCCTTGGCCAAGGGACTGTCGGCTTGTTCGTACGAGTATGTGGCGCGTATGGATACGGATGATTTGATCGCGCCGACCCGCTTCGAAAAGGAGATCCGGAAATTGGATGAAGGGTATGATGTCGTGAGTTGTTGGTCTGTATTATTTTGGCCTAATGATGATCAATTGTTTTGTATAAAGCATCGGCCTGAAACACACGAAGATATTATTAAACTTGCTCATAAACGATCTCCTGTATGCCATGCTGGTTGTGTTTTGAGGAAACAAGCGGTAATTGATGCCGGAAATTACCAAGCTTGTTACCTTTATGAAGATTATCATTTGTGGGTTAGAATGATAATGAATGGAGCTCGGTTTTATAATATTCAAGAGGTTCTTTATTATGTCCGGACTTCACCCGCTTTGATTGCCCGACGGGGTGGTTGGAAGTATATGTGCAATGAGATCAAGACTTTTCGATTCTTTTATAATATTGGATTCTATTCTCGAAAAGATTTATTACGCAATATTATAACGCATTCTCCCGTGCGTATTTTGCCTGTGTGGATAAGACGCTCTATTCTTTTAAGACTGTGGCGTTGTTAATTGAGGTTTAACCATCAAGGTTTTGCTATTGATAGATACCGTTCAGGTTTTGTTTTGGAGATACCACTTCCTCGATTAGGTATTCGAAACTTTCATGGACAAGTTGACTTGTCCCCATTCCCAAGATGTGTTGAGATCTTATCTGTTTTACTGGTAAAGTGAATATAAGAGTTTCTGTTGAATATAATCTTATAAATCCATTGGTTTGAAAAATAAGAAAACAAGTTGATGAGATGTTTTCTTTGTCGCAAATTTGATAATTGTATGGCTAAATTGAGTTTGACGTACCGGTTCTTGCGTTTTATTGGATTGAACTATTCTGAAGAAGAATATGGAAATGTGAGTTTATTGCGGGTAATCAGACAAGCGATTGTTAATATTTGGCATAAATTATTGTTGAATATGATGGATTGGGCAATTTTAGAGCCCGTTAATCCTCGAAGATTACGACCGTTTTTTATAAAATGTATGGGTGCGCATGTCGGAAAAAATATCTTTATCGGAGATCATGTAAATATTGATTTAAGTCATGCAGATATGATTTACATAGAAGATCATGTGCATGTAGCTTCCGGATGTCGTTTATTATGTCATCAGAGAGATTTGAGCCATTATTATGTCGGTGATGATTATGCCAAATTAGGCTATCGTTTAGGCAAAATCTGTTTACATAAAGGGTGTTTAATAGGAATGGATTCGTTCATAATGCCAGGTGTGACTATTGGTGAAGGTGCAATTGTTGGAGCTGGATCTTTAGTGACTAAAGACATTCCGGCATGGTCAATAGCAACGGGAAGACCCGCAAAAGTGGTCAAAAGTATTCCTGTTCGTCCAAACTGATTTAGTTGTATGTACATACTTACGTTCGATGTCGAGGAGTGGTTCCATCTCCTCGACAATGACTCTACACGCTCCGAGGCGGAGTGGGTCCGCTATCCGGTCCGCATTTACGAGAATATGGAGCGCATTTTCCGGATTCTCGAAGATACGGATACGCGGGCGACGTTTTTCGTGATCGGATGGATCGCCCGGACTTATCCGGATCTTGTGCGGCGCATCGCCGAAAAATATGAAATCGGGAGCCATACGATGAACCACCAACTCGTATGGCAGCAGAACCGGAAGGCTTTCAAGGAGGATGTGAGCGCTTCGGTCTGTTTGTTGGAGGATATCACCGGAAAACCGGTGCGGTATTTCCGCGCACCGGGCTTTTCGATCCGCAGCAGCGAAGCCTGGGCTTTCGAGGTTATCCGGGAGTGCGGGATCGAGGTCGATTGTTCGGTGTTTCCGGCGCATCACGCGCACGGCGGCATCCCTTCCTACGGCCGTGCCGTGCCGAGTGTTATCAGCCATGAAGGTGTGAGGATCAAGGAGTTCCCGATATGTACCAAGGAGATCGGCGGACGGCACATCATCTTCTCCGGCGGCGGATATTTCCGGCTGTTTCCCTATTGGCTGATCCGCAAATGGGCCGAAGAGAAGTCCGAATACATGATTTCGTACATTCATCCGCGCGATCTCGATGCCGGGCAGCCCATGATCGGCGAATTGCCGTGGTCCCGGAAATTCAAATCCTATGTGGGGTTGAAAGGTGCCGAAGGGAAATTGCGCCGGTTGCTTACGGATTTTCCCTTTACGGATTTGGCCGCGGCCGATAGGCTGGTCGATTGGACGGGCGCTCCCGTGGTCGAGCTTTGATCTGTTCCGGGATTTTGGGGCGGATCGTAAATTAGGGATTCTCCGGGTTGCAACTAAACGGGAGACAATCTTTCGATTGTCTCCCGTTCGGTTTTATTCGTCTTTGCCGTCGAAAAAGTAGGTGGCGTAGTTGTATCCCGCGGCATCGTAGCATTTGCGGAAGGAGTTCATGCGGCGTTTGAAATCCGCGAAGTCCTTGCGGTCGTAGGCCCAGCCTACCTCGGCGATGGCCGCCAGACGCGGCAGCAGCATGTGTTTCAGATGCGTGGACGTGAAGATGTATTCCGTCCAGAGGTTCGCCTGAACGCCGAGTATGTAGGGCCGCTCCTCCGGTGCAAGCCCGTTGTAGGGGTCGAGCGCATAGGATTTGCTGACCGGAACGAATCCGCCGATGCCCAGCGGCTCCTTCATCGGATCTTTCGTCTGATAGTAGTCCAGGTAGCAGAAATCGTTCGGCGCCATGATGACATGGTTGCCGGCTTTGGCTGCGGCGATACCGCCTTTCGAACCGCGCCACGACATGACGGTGGCCGTCGGCGAAACCCCGCCTTCGAGGATTTCGTCCCAGCCGATGATCTTGCGGCCGTGTTCGCCGAGCCATTTCTCCATGCGGCGCACGGTGTAGCTTTGGAGTTCGAATTCATCTTTCAGCCCCTCGTCCTTGATGCGCTGCTGGCACATCGGGCAGGTTTTCCAGCTCTCTTTCGGACATTCGTCGCCGCCGATGTGGATATACTCCGAGGGAAACAGCGCCAGTACCTCCGTGAAAACGTCCTGCAAAAATCCGAACGTCGTTTCCTTGCCCGGACAGTAGACTTCGGGACTGATGCCCCAGCGCGTGCGGACCTCGTAGCCTTCGCCCCGGCAGCCCAGCCACGGATAGGAGGCCAGCGCCGCTACGGCATGCCCCGGCAGTTCGATTTCGGGGATCACCGTGATAAAGCGGTCGGCGGCGTATTGCACGATCTCGCGGATCTCTTTCTGGGTGTAGAATCCCCCGTAGGGCGTTCCGTCGTATTCGGTCGAATTGGCGTAGTGGCCCACGATCGTTTCCCGGCGCACCGACCCGACGCGGGTCAGCTCAGGGTATTTCTTGATTTCGATGCGCCAGCCCTGATCTTCGGTCAGGTGCCAGTGGAAACGGTTCATCTTGTGCAGGGCGAGGATGTCGATGAATTCTTTGACTTGGTCCGGGGTCCAGAAGTAGCGGCCGGAGTCGAGCATGCCTCCGCGGTGCCCGAAGAACGGACGGTCTTTCACCGTCACGGCGGGCAGGACCCCGCAGCCGTTCACGACGAGCTGACGCAGGCTTTGCAGGCCGTAGAATACGCCCTGCGCCGTGCCTCCGCGGACCGTGACGCCCGACGGCGTGATTTCGAGCACATACGCTTCGGCGGTCAGCGTATCGTCTGTCGTCAGGTTGACGGCACCTTCGGCAGCACTTTTCATGCGGCCTCCGAGCACCGGTTCGACGGCTTCGGCGAAGAGTTCGGCGACGTTCCGCAGTCGGGCGTCGCGGCCCGTGCCGATCACGGTCGAGGCGGTTAGGGTGAAGGTCCCTTCGCCGGGAACGACCGATGCGGGACGGGGGACGATATTCGCCTCGGGGCCGGCTCCGAGCGCCGCGCCCGACAGCGAGCAGGCGCACAGCAGGAAAAACAGTTTTTTCATGTTCGTTCGGGTTTTATAGGTTCGTGTTTCGGTTGTCGAGATAGCGCCGCAGCCGCCCGGACCAGATCGCATAGCCTTGTTCCGTGAGGTGGGTGCCGTCGGTGGTGTATTCGCGTTTCAGCCCGTCGGCGTCCGCGAGGTCCGGGTTCAGGTCGAGCCAGTCGATCCCGTTCTCCGCACACCACTCCCGGAGCCGGGCGTTGAGCTCGCTGATCCGTGCGTTCAGCGCGGGGTTGCCGTGGACGAAGAGCACCGACTGGACGACGGGCCGGACGCCGCCCGCGATCAGACGGGTGACGATCCGCCGCTGGTTGGCGAAGACGGTCGCGGGCGGGATGTCGTTGAAGAGGTCGTTGATGCCCGCCAGTACGAAGCAGATTTCGGGACGGGCAGCGATCACGCAGGTGTCCAGCATCCACAGCATCTGCCCGGTCAGATAGCCGCCCTGCCCGGCGTTCCGGATGTCGTTCCGCCCGAGCCGGGGATTCCAGTCCCTGCCGTTGGCCGTCAGCGAATCTCCGAGCAGGACGATCCGCACCTTTGCGGGCGATTCGGACAGGATGCGCCGGATAACCTCGCCGGCCAGGTTCGACCGGACGGAGGCCGGAAGGGATTCTCCGTCCGGGAGCATCCCGCCGAGGAATTGCCGGACATTGGCCGCGAACCGGGCGAGCCCGGCTTTGTCGAGCATCACTCCGTCGGCGGTGTACTCCGCAGAGAGGCAAGTCCCGTCGGTCAGACCTGCCGAGGGGTCGAAACAGGCGTAGCCCCGGCTTGCGGCGAAGCCTTTCAGCGCTTCGTTGAGCCGGGCGATGCGGTCGTTCAGACCGGGATGTTCGCCGGATGCCGGGAGCGTCAGCAGGATCACCGGCCGGACTCCCGCCGCATCGAGCCGTTCGCAGATCGTTCGGTAGGCTTCCAGCGTGCGCGGCAGCTGTTGCCCGAGCAGGATTTCGGGCAGTCCCGAATAGACCGCGCAGATCTCCGGACGACGGCTCAGCAGCCGTTCGTCGAGGTTCCACAACTGTTGCGAGAGCAGAAAATTCTTGTCTCCGGCGTCCGCCACGTCGTATTCCGGCAGCTCCTTCCGCCAGTCGATGTTGCATCCCTCGCCGTTCGTGATGAACCCGACGACGGGGCGGGCACAGCAGTTGGCGGCGGTGAGCAGGCCGGAAAGCAGCCATATGTAAAATAGAGTGTGTTTCATCGGACGGTCTTGTAAAATCCGGGCGGAGCATTCCGCCCGGATTCTTCGGTTTAGTCGCGGTCGCGGACGCAGCGCACGTTCACCAGCATCGAAGCCGTGCCGTCGCCCTCGCTCCACGGGCGCGAATTGAAATTCCAGGGAACGATCTCGTTGCTCCAGCCGAACACCTCGAACATCTGGGCCGTCGTGGCGTCGGTCTTGGTCGTCGTCCAGAAGCTGGCCTTGTCGTCGGCATTGTCCGGCGAGGGGACGTTGCCGTGCCAGAACTTGCCGGCCGGTACGATGTTCAGCCCCGTGTCGTTCGTACCCGTGCTGCCGGTCCAGTACTGCGCCGACTTGACCCGCGCGGCGCTGTAATCCGCGGCGGTCCGCACGGCTTTCCACTCCTGCATGGTGGAGACGTGCCATCCCTCGGGGCAGACGCCCTGCATGCGGATGTCTTCGGCCTCGGTGGCCTCTTCGTAGGTCCGCAGGGCCGTCGGCCAGCTGTAATAGACGCCGCGCACTTTCGCATCGCCGATCAGGTCGTTGGCGAAGGTCTTGGCCGCGGGTTTTCCGTAGATCACATCGACGGTCGTGAATGCCGTTCCGTCGCTGTACGACAGGGCCCGGAGGTTCTCGGCCATCCAGATGTCTTCGCCGATCTTCACCACCGCATAGGTCTCCGGGCTGGCCGGGTCGCGCAGGTCGGTGTAGGGGCGCAGCATGCCCGTCAGCCGCAGGCTCCGGGTCTCGGACGGCACGGTCTTGATACTGACCGTCGAGGTCACGCGCCAGTAGACCGTGCGGGTGAGGTAGGCGCCTCCCAGGTCGGAGAGCATGTCGTCGAGCAGCGAGTGGGTCAGCGCGGCGGATTTCTCGGCCGTCAGGGGCCGGGTTTTCGACGCGCTCATGTCGGCATTGAGGCTGTATTCGAGCGCATAGGTGACTCCGCGGGCGTTGCAGGTCCATGCCGCCGTGCTCAGCGTCTCGTCCTTGCGGGCATAGTCGAGGGCGTAGTCCGTTCCGTCGGCCGGGCCTGCGGTGAGAGTGATCGGATCGGCGGCGGTCACGGCTTCGAACCGCCGGATGTAGACGATGCGTTCGGTTTCGTCGGCCGCGGCGAACTCCGCGTCGCTCGGCGTCACGCTCCACGTGAATTTCTTCTTCTGCGAGGCGACCATGCCGAAAGTCTGTTCCAACAGCAGGTCCAGATCGCCCTGCGAAATCTCGCAGGAGGCCGTTTCGCCCGTGTTGAAGGTCGCGCTCTTGTCGAATTCGGCGTCGTGGAGCCGCAGGGTGTACGTGATCCCCGTCGTGTCGCACGACCACGCGAATTTCACCGCTTCGTCGGCCTTCTCCGCATCGAGCAGCAGTTCGGCGTCGGCCGCGGGCTCCGCGAGCGTCAGCGCCGCCGGGTCTTTCGTGAAGCGCCGGACGGTCGCCGTGCGCACGGCGCTGTTCTCGATCGGGTTGTTCAGATCGCCCGTGCCCGTCACCTGCCAGTAGATCGCGGTTTCGGCGTTCCGTTCGATCCCCTGCGCCGCCAGCCAGTCGTCCAGCTCCTGCATGGTGAAGACGTGCGAGGTCTCCGACCGGCAGGGCACGGTCATCGTCCCTTCGCCGGAAAGCCCGGCGTCGAGACCGACATGCAGCGTGTAGTCGGGAACGGTCGAGGGGCACTCCCATTCGAAGGCGACCCCGGCTTCGGGGCTCTTCTTGTCGAGGACGATCTTCGCCTCGCTTGCGGGGCTCTGGAGCAGGATCAGCCCCGTCGGGAGTTCGCAGCGCGTGACGGTCAGCCGCCGCACCTCGTCGCACCAGCCGACCTCGGGATCGACCACTTCGACCGTCCAGTAGAGCTTCACCGTGGCGCCGACGGCGACGTTCATGGAGCTCAGCACCGAATCGAGTTGCAGCGTGGACATCCGCCACGAGTCGCTCACGCCGGGGTTCTGTTCGCAGGAGGTCGTGAACTGCTCGTCCAGCCCGAAGCGCAGCTTGTAGTCGATGAAATGGCGGCGCGAATGCCATGCGAAGGTGTAGAGCGAGTCGGGATGTTCGTGATCGAGGACGATGACCGTGTCGATCGCCGGGCGGGTCAGCGTCACCGGCTGGCGCCCCACCTCGTAGAAATCGTTTTCCTTGTTGCAGCCGCCGATCCACAGGGGAGCGGCGAACAGGGCTGCCAGAGCGGTATTTCGGATGATGTTGTTCATGGCCTTTGGTTTTAATGGTTATACGCCCCGATGTTGCGCGCGTTGCCGATGCGCTCGCCCCAGAAATCGGTCGTGAGCGGGAATACCGGTTCGTCGGCGATTCCGGCGCCCGCACCGATGCAGGGCGATCCCGCGGCCAGTTGCAGTCCGGCGAGGATCTGCTCCTTGTCGATCAGGTCGTTATCGGCGGTGAACTCCTCCACGAGGCGGACGAATTTCGGGTCGGCGAGGATCGTCCCGACGTTGTGGTCGCCCGTGCCGGGGATGGTTCCCTTCCGGTAGCCGCAGATGCAGTTGTTGCGCAGGATCAGCCCCCGGTCGTCGATGAACTCGCCCGTGCCGACCTTGACGAAGGGATTGGCCGTGCCGGTGGTGTTGTAGAAGATGTTGTTGGTGAAGACCAGCGACCCTTCGATGTTGGTGTAGCTGTCGAACGTGACGGCCGTGTTGTCGGCATGCGTCGCGGCGGAACGGGTCTTGATGATGGTGTTGTTGTAGAAATGGCATCCGCCCACGCGGCCCACCACGTCGATCGTCGATGAAAGGGTCTGGCCGTTGCCCTTCACGTAGTCGCGCGTGCCGTCGTTGATGCTGACGTTGTAGCGCACCACCGTGCCCTCCTGCGAGACGAAATTGCGGTCGAACGCCACGTCGCTCGGGCAGAGCATCAGCCAGCCGCCCGTGTTGTTGTAGGAGATGTTGTACTCGAAGAGCGTGTTGCGGCAGTTCTGATCAACGTCGAACGCCTGTCCGTCCCACGTGGCTTTGTGATCCTGCACGGTGTTGTAGCGGAAGATCGTGCCGTCGCTGTGGATGCACCACAGGGCTGCGGCGGCCTCCATGCGGTTGGGGACGCTCTCGTCGGCGAAATCGCCCGGTGCGCAGTTGCGCACGACGTTGTACTCCACGAGGGCGTCGTCGCAGCCGTTGACGATGATCTGGTCGCCGGGGATGCCCTCGAAGACGTTCCGGCGGAACACGAAGCCCGTGTTGGCCTTGCGCAGCGAGCGGTCGCCCGTCGAGAGATAGCCCGTCAGTCCGTCGCGCTGGCAGTCGGTCAGCCGGCAGTCCTCGACCACCAGGTCGTGGAACGACGACGGGTTCGAACCCCCGATGACGTTGTAGTAGAAGATGCCCGAGCCGCCGCCTTCGTTGTGGTGGGTCTTCGTGCCGTAGACATCGGCGATCTCGCAGCGGCGGATGTGGATGTGGTTCATCACGCCGCCCTCGATGTTGTCGGCCTCGATGCGGATGCCGGCGATCTTGGGCCGCGGGGCTTCGCCCTTGTTGGTGATCCGCAGGTCCTGCAACTCCCAGTACTGGACGTTGCGGATCAGGATGGCTTCGTAGTTTCCGCCGCCCGCGATCTCGGGCAGGGGCAGGCTCTCGTCCCCGTAGGAGCCCAGCACGATCGGCGCCTCGGCCGAGCCGCTGCCGCGCAGCGTGAGCGATCCGTTGTAGACCGTGCCGCGCTTGATGAGGATCGTATCGCCGGCCTTCCACGAACGTTCCAGGATGCGGTCGATGCTCTCCCACGCCTGCGAGGGGGAGTGTCCGGTGTTGTAGTAGGACCCGTTTTCGGGGTCGATGTAGTAGCGGTGGGGATAGGCGGCCTCCTCCGGACCGTTTTGCGGGGTGCGGGGTTCGTCCTCCTTGCAGGCCGCGAGCTGGCAGGCACCCAGCAGCGCGGCGAATATGATCAGGTGCATTTTCATGGCTTTTTCGCAGTTTGGGTTTACATCGGGTCCATCACGCAGCGGATGGGGTACATGTGGTTCTCGACCGACGGTACGATGCTGTACGACTGCATGTTCAGCGTCGAGGCGTCGTCGTAGATCGAGAGCAGGACGGCCTTCGTGGGATCGTCGGCCGAGGCGCTGTCGCCGTAGGCGAACTGCATGCCTCGCAGACGGGGCGTCGATGTCCAGAACCGCGCCGTGAAGGTCGGGTCGGTGAGGAACGTCAGCCCTTCGTGCCAGTAGAATCCCGATACCGCGACGTTCATCTTGGCGCTGTTCGTGATGCCGGCGGTTGTCGGCCAGTAGGAGGGGTCTTTCACGGCGTTGGCACCGTCGGCCCCGAGGTATTTGCGCAGGGCGTTGAATTCGTCCATCGAGGGCAGGTGCCACCCCTCGGGGCAGACGCCCTGCACCGTTTGGCCCGCTTCGTAGGCGGCTTTGGCTTCGTCCCACGTCAGGCGCGTGGCGGCGGCCCACGAGTAGTAGCGGCCGACCTTCTGCACGTAGAGCGGGTCGTTGCAATAGCCGCCGCCCGCGGCCGCCTTGGCTTCGACGGGCAGCGGTTCGCCGTCGGCATAGACCGTGGCGCGCAGGTTCTCGGACATGATGGTCATCAGCGAACCGTCGTTGAGGATGAACTGGCAGGCTCCGTAGACCTCGCCGTCGCGGGTGTCGGTGAAGCTCTCGACCAGCGGAATGGCGCTGAAATAGCGCCACGACGTGCGCACCTCGTGGCCGCGCGTCTGCTCGACGCGCCAGAAGAAGCGCTTGACGCCCGAGAAGTCGGGCCAGACGGTGCGCAGCATGTCGAGCATCTCCGAATTGGTCAGCACGAGCGAATCCTTTTGCCCCATGTCGTAGACGCAGGCGTTCTCGAAGTGCATGTCCACGTCGAAGGCGATCTTGTAGGTGGCTCCCGGACGTGCCTCCCAGGTGAAGACCTGCTTGTCGTCGGGTTTGAAGAAGTCGATCTTCAGGGTCGAGCCTTCGGCCGGGGAGACGGGGCGCGCCCACGTCGCATCGACGTAGTCGATCTGCTGTTCGCACGACAGGCTCAGCAGCGCGGCCAGAACGGCGGCCGCGGGAATCAGATATGCGGTGAAACGTTTCATTGTCAGTGGCATTGGGGGTTAATAACCGGGGTTCTGGTCGTCGCGGATCAGCGGATTGGCGTTCAGCTCTTTGAGCGGAATCGGCCACAGATAGTCGCGGTCCTTGTTGAACGAACGCTTGTCGATGACGATCTCCTCGTACTGCCAGTAGGGCGACGTGGCGCCGCTCGAAGGGTAGTATTGCAATTTCGATACGTCGAGGCCGTGGGCGTCGGTCATCACCTTCTCGGCGATCTTCCAGCGGCGGATGTCGTGCCAGCGCTGGCCCTCGTGGAAAAGCTCCACGCGGCGTTCGTTGCGGATCAGCGCCCGCATGGTCTCCTTCGTGAGGTTGGGCAGCGATTCGGTGAGGGTGACCATCCCCACGCGGCGGCGCAGCCGGTCGATCATCTCGTAGGCGTCCTTGGGGCCGTTCTCCTCGTTCTCGGCCTCGGCCCACGCCAGCAGCACTTCGCCGTAGCGCATCAGGATCTTGTCGCCGCCGTCGTTGTTGAGGTTCCCGAGCGTCTCGTTGGCGCCCTTTTTGGCTGCGAAGCCGGTCTTGTTGTCCCAGTTGGCGGGCTGCCAGTGGACCTGATAGCGGGAGGTGCCGTCGCAGCGGTATTCGTCGCCGGGGCAGAGCACCGAGAGTTTCAGGCGCGGGTCGCGGTTCTCGAAGGGATAGTCCTTGTCGTAGGTCGGATCGGCCGGGATCGAGGCGCCGTTGTCGGCTTCGAGCGGCTTGACGGGCAGTCCGTTGGCCGTGAAGAAGCTGTTGACCATTTCGAGCGTCGTATTGAACGAGAACCAGTTGTACCACAGCTGGGTCATGTAGCTCGATCGCAGGTCCTCGGCGTAGTTGACCTTGAAGATCACCTCTCTGTTCGAGGGGTCGTTGATGCCTTCGTCGAGGAACAGCTTGCGGAAGTCGCCGTAGAGGTCGTATCCGAGCTCCTTGATCGCCTTGGCACAGGCGATGACCTCGGCGTTGTCGTATTCGTACTGCGCGATCTGCAATCGGAGCATGAGGGCCGATCCGAGGCTGGCGACCTCGCCGCCCGGGATGTTGTCGAGATTCCCGACGGCATATTCCACGTCGCCCTTGATGAAGGCCATCACCTTGTCGAGTTCCTCGCGCGGGGCGTTCTCCTGCGGCGAATTCTCGTCCACCAGCGGCACCCGGCCGTAGAAGCGCACCAGATCGAAATAGAACCATGCGCGCAGGAACCGCGCTTCGGCCAGGATTTTCCGGCTGTCCGCGGGGCCGATGCCCGTGGCGAGGGCCATCGAACGGATCAGGGAGTTTGCGCGCGAGATGGCCTGCCAGTCCTTGGTCCATTTCAGTTCGGCCCACCAGCTCGCGGCGGTCTGCGTTCCCGACGCGAATTCGGCGCTGAACTCCCAGGTGTGGTGGTTGTAGGAGTTGTCGCACATGTTTTCGTAGGTGTAGGGTGTGATGTAGGCCGGCGAATCGTCGTAGAAGCAGTAGTAGATGCCCGCCAGCATGCTCTTGGCCTGCTCGACGCCCTTGAGGAAGGTGTTGGGCGAGGACTTGTCCACGGGAACGGTGTTCAGATAGTCGGCACAGCCGCTCGACCATCCCGCGAGCAGCAGGGCTGCGATGAAGAGTGTGGAAAACTTTTTCATGGCTCAGAAGGTTACGTTCAGGCCGGCCGTGAAGGTCCGGACCAGCGGGTAATCGTAGATGTTGGTGGCGTTGACGCCCGCACGCTCGGGGTCGAAACCCTTGTAGCGGGTGAGCGTAAAGAGGTTCTGGGCGCTGACGAAGACGCGGACGCCCGAAATCCCGATCTTGCCGACCAGCGATTTGGGGAGCGTGTAGCCCAGTTCGAGGTTTTTCATGCGCATGTAGGAGAGGTCCTCGACGTAATAGTCCGATTTGATCTTCGCGCGCTGGTTGTCGATGTAGACCCGCTGATAGGTGTTGTTGGGACGTTCGGGGGTCCAGCGTTCGGTCATCCAGGCCGCGGTGTTGTAGCCGTTGAAGAACGGGGAGACCAGTTCGCCCGTGCTCCATCCCTCGCCGCCGCAGACGCCCTGGAAGAAGGCCGTCAGGTCGAAGCCCTTCCAGCGGGCCCCGAGGTTGAACGAGAAGAGAAAGTCGGGGTTGGGATCGCCCAGCGCCACCCGGTCGTGGTCCATGTCGATGATCCCGTCGCCGTTCTGGTCCTTGAAGCGGATGTCGCCCGGCGCGGCCACCAGTCCCGAGTAGGAGTTCACGGGGTTGCCGTTGCGGTCGAAGGTCGTCAGGTGGTTGTGGATCTCCTCGTCGCTCTGGTAGATGCCCTCCACCTCGTAGCCGTAGAGCGTGTTGATCGGCCGGCCCTCTTCGAGCAGGATGCCCGTCGTGGAGTTGAGGATCGGGCTCTGGCCCTTCAGGTCGAGAATCTTGTTGCGGTTGAAGGAGAGGTTGGCCCCGGCGCTGAACTCCCACTTGCGGAATGCCTTGAAATAGGAGAGCGCGAATTCGCAGCCGGTGTTGCGCATGCGCCCGGCGTTTTTCCACGGGTCCTCGGTGAAGCCGAAGATGCCCGACACGGGCAGCTGCATCAGAATGTCGTCGGTCTCCTTCACGTAGAAGTCGCCCGTGAAGGTCAGCGAGCCGAACAGCCGCAGGTCCAGACCGATGTTGTACTGCGTGGTGGTCTCCCACGTGAGGCTCTTGTCGGCGATGTAGGAGGTGGCGGCTCCGGTGACCTGCTGGTTCTCCCAGATGTAGTTGCACGAACCGATCGAGAGGATGTCGATGCCGGCGTAGGAGCTCCATATCTTCTCGTTACCGAGCTGGCCCCACGAGGCGCGCAGTTTCAGTTCGTCGATCCACCGCACGTTGCGCATGAACGCCTCCTGCGAGATGCGCCACCCGGCCGAGAACGACGGGAAGACGCCCCATTTGTGGTCTTCGGCGAATTTCGACGAGCCGTCGTAGCGGATGTTGGCCTCGACGAGGTATTTCTCCTTGTAGTCGTAGTTGAAACGCCCGAAGAGCGACATGCTCTTGACCTCGGTCTCCCAGCTCGAATTCTTCTGCGTCGAGGGGTCGCCCACTTCGAGCGACGGCAGGTTGGTGGTCAGGCGCGTGCGGGAAGCCTTGTAGTATTTGTTGTCCCACTGCCCCTGCTGCCATCCGGCCAGCACCTTGAAGTGGTGGTGGTCGCCGGCCGTGGCCCAGTAGGAGAGGGTGACGTAGCTCGAAAGGTTGCCGTAGCGGTAGGTCGATTCGGTGATCGACGACTCGCGCGAGGTGCTTTTGCCGATGGTCTGCGTACCGTCGGCTCCCGTGAAGACCTTGTAGAGGTCCACGTTCGGGGCGTAGATTTGCCCCGTTTCGGTCGTGCGGTCGTAGTTGACGGCGCCTTCCAGCCGCAGGTTTTTCAGCAGCGACAGTTGCAGGTTGAGGTTGCCGCTGAAATTCCCGGTTTTGGTCTTGTTGAAACCTCCGGCTTCGCGCACGGCGTCGTCGTAGAACCAGTCGGTCCAGCCGTATCCCTCCATCTTGGCGTTGACCATCGGGCTCATGGCCACGATTCGGTAGAGCGTGTTGCCCGTGCCGTCCACCAGGTCGTTCTTGACGCCCGAATACCCGGCGACGTTGGCCGAGATTTTCAGCCGGTCCTTGAACAGCGAGCTGGTCGTGTTGATGCGGAAGTTATACTTGTCGTACTCCGTGCCTTCGAGGATGCCGTCCTGCCCCAGATAGCCCATCGACAGCGTGTAGGCCAGCTGGTCGGTGCCGCCGTTGAGCTTCACGTAGTGGTTGTGCAGGATCGCGGGCTTGAAGTAGAAGTCGGCCCAGTCGCGGTCGGGGTAGAGCGCCGGATCGTCGCCCTTGCGGAAATGCTCGATGTAGCTCTGGCTGTAACGGGGCTGCTGGCCCGAGTTGAGGCACGCCTCGTTGTAGAGGTTCATGTAATCGACCGATCCGAGCAGGTCGGGATAGCGGGTCACCTGCTGGACCGAGACGTATCCGTTGTACTCGACCTGCAAGCGGCCCGAACGGCCCTTCTTCGTGGTGATGAGGATGACGCCGTTGGCGGCCTTGTTGCCGTAGATGGCGGCCGAGGCGGCGTCTTTCAGGACCGACATCGACTCGATGTCCTTGGGGTCCACTTTGTCGAACGACGATTCGAATCCGTCGATGATGACCAGCGGCGACGAATCGTTGAGCGTGCCGATGCCGCGCACGGTGATCGTGCCGCCGTCGGCTCCGGGCTGGCCCGAGGTCTGGGTCACCTGCACGCCCGTGATCTTGCCTTGCAGGGCCAGCGATACGTCGGTGATCGGGCGGTTCTTGAAGTCGGCGGTCGAGACCGTCGATACGGCGCCCGTGAGTTTTTCCTTGCTGGTCGTGCCGTAGCCGATGACCACGACGTCCTGCACGGCGAGGGCGTCCTCTTCGAGCGTGATGTCGGCGCGGGTCATGGCCTGCGTCACTTTGAGCTGCTGTTTCTTGTAGCCGAGATACGATATTTCGATCGTCTCGCCGACACGGGCCGTGATGGTGAACGTACCGTCCGTGCCGGTCGTCGTTCCGGCCTGCCGGCCCTGGACAGCTACGACGACGCCCGTGATCGGGCTGTGCTGTTTGTCCGTGACCTTTCCCTGGATGCGGACCTCTGCGCCGGACTGCGCATGCACGGCCAGGAGGAAGAATCCGGCCAGCGCTGTGAGCCACAGACGCAAATGGGTGCGATAGCTGTGTTTCATGTTCAACGTTTTTTAGGTTGGTAAGTTTGTTTCATATGCGGTAGGTTGGTTTTGCATTCGGTCACTCTTCCCAGCGCCAGCGGTCGCGCCATTCGACGCGGAATCCCTCTCCTTCGAACCGCACGGGCAGCCACACGTAGCGTCCGTCGGCGGCGTCGGCCGGGTTCCAGCGGTCGCCCATGTAGATATAGCGGTCGGTGCCCGCCACGGCGACGACGAAGGTGCTCTGCGAATCGTAGGTGGTCTCGGCTCCGGGGCCTTCGCAGGGGTTTCCGAGCTCCCGCCACGGGCCCCAGACCGATTCGGCGACGGCCGAGCGGGCGGCGTTGGGGGCCCAGCCCGTGCAGCCCGACATCATCAGGTAATAGCGCCCGCCGCGTTTGAAAAGCGCCGGGGCCTCCATGAACCGCCCGACGAAGAACCGCGCGTAGCGGCCGCTGTGGGCGAGGTAGTCGTCGGTCAGCTCCGAGATGTGGAGCGTGCTGTTCTCCTCCGAGGAGTAGACGTGGTAGGCGCGGCCGTCGTCATCGACGAAGAGCGTCATGTCCCGGGCCATCTGTCCCTGCGCGGCGTCGCGTCCCACGAGGTTCAGCGAGTCGGGGTGTTCGGGCAGGCTGCCGCCGTCGAAGCGCATCCCCGCGGCGCGGCTCTTGCCGAAATGCTGCGGCAGGGCGTTGACCGGATAGACCCCGGCGTCGGGGCGTCCGGCCCGCAGGAAGGTGTAGGGGCCCGTTGCGCGGTCACTGACCGCCACGCCGCTCAGGGCGCCCGTGTACCCGGCCCCTTTGGGTTCGAGGTGGAACCACATGACGTATTTGCCCGTGCGGGCGTTGCGGATCACCTTCGGGCGTTCGAGGATGCAGCCCTTTTCGATCGGGCTGCCCGAACCTTCGGGAGCCACGGACAGGGCGATGCCTTCGTCGCGCCAGTCGTAGAGGTTCTCCGAGGAGTAGCAGTGTACGCCGACCTGCGCGAGGTTGCCCGCCTCGCCTGCGGTCTTGTGCTCGCCGAACCAGTAGTAGCGGCCTTCGTCGTAGAGGATGCCGCCTCCGTGGGCGTTGATGACGGCGCCGCCGGTGTCGGTCCAGACCGCTCCGGGCCGGAACTCCGGGCGGGTGCAGCCCGCGGCCGCAAGAATCAGCCACAGGGCTGTGAACAGGGTGGAAGTGCGCATGGGTGTCGTTATTGTTTGTAGTAGTAGGTGTTGGGTTTCTCGACCGTCGCGTCGGCGAATCCCGGCTGCCCGGGGGCCATCCGGACGCTGCCGCAGCCGACGGCGCTCACCTCGGCCGTGCGGTCGCCTTCGAAGCTGTTGCCCGAAATCTCGGCCTCCCGGCAGTGTTGCAGGTCGATGTACGACAGTCCGTCGAAGATCGGCGGATAGTCGCTCTGGATGAAGCGGTTGCCGCGGATTTCCACCCGGTCGGCGCTCAGGGCGTAGATCACCTGCGAGTCGAACGTGCGGACGGTGTTCTGTTCGAAGACGATGCGTCCGTGGTAGTGGAAGCCGCCGCCGCGGCCCGAGGCCGGAATCTCGGGCGAGATCTGCAATACCGACTGGGGATTTTCGCCTCCCGTGCCCATATTGACGAAGGTGTTGCGGCGGATGACGACATCGCCGACGCTGCCCGATTCGAACCACGAATTGGCGTCGCCGGCGATCAGCACGCCGGCCATCATCGACGAAAACCGGTTGTCCTCGACCGTCACGGGGCGCGGCGTCGAGATCAGGATGCTTCGCGCGCGGTTGTTGCGCACCGTGCAGCGGCGCATCTCGACGGCGGGCATGTTGCGGGGATTCTCGACGGCGAGGTGTTCCGACGGCGGAGTGGCGAGGGGCCCCGCCGCACGGATCGTCCACCGCTCGTCGCCGAGGGGCCGGGCTTCGGCCGCCACGAAGGTTTCCAGCGGGCGAAGGCTGATGCGGTCGATCAGCCGCAGGGTGTCTCCGGCGCGGGCGAAGTCGAATCCCTGCTGCTGGACGTGCCCGAAACGGGCGGTCAGCCGGTCGCCGGAAAGCGTGTCTACGGCCATGTAGGTTCCGTGGACGTTCGTGGCGTCGTCGAGCATGTTCTCGAACAGACAGCCGTCGAAGCGGATCGTACCCCGGCAGTTGACGAAGTGCGTGGCGTCGGCCGAGGCCGAGATGAAGCGTCCGGAGCCCTCCCGCAGACGGACATCGTATCGGTCGAGCGTCACGTCCTCGGTGTTCTCGCAGATCAGCGCCATGGCGCCCGAGGCGTGGACGGTCGTCCGTTCGATTCGCAGGTCGCGCGTGCGGTGTACGACGATGCCCGGACAGCGGCGGTTGTTGCGGAAGGGGCCTTTGTCGGCGTAGACCGAGCCCACGGGCGGCAGTTCCGGGGAGAGGAATCCCGTCAGCCGCACGGTGTCGGGGCCGAGCATCGCGGCCGTCAGTTTCCGCTGCCAGTAGGGATGGAGGAAGCGGGCCGTGTTGTAATAGGGGGCATGGGTAAGGGTGTCGAAGACGATGTTGTCGCCCTGGGTCTGCTCCCAGCCGTAGCCCGAGAAGATCAGCTCCCCGTCCTCGACCCGCACGGGGTTTCCGCTGGTGATTTTCAGGTCGATACTGCGTGTCGCGGCGTCCTGTGCGATCACGCGGCCTTCCAGCACGAACGGCACGTCGTAGTCGATCGTGACGCCCCGGAGGGTGATCTCCTCGCAGCTGTCGATGTAGAAGGGGACCAGCTCGCCGTGGAAACGGAACTCGGTGTCGTGCCCGCAGATGGTGACGCGGCGCATTCCCTCCATGCGGAAGGCGATGCGTTTGGTTCCGTTGTCGTTGTTCGACACGCGCAGGAACTGCTCTTCGGCCTGCTCGGGATAGAAGTCGTAGACGCCGGGTCCGAATTCCAGCGTGAACGCTCCTTCGGGGTGTGCGCGGAGGATCTCCCGCACGTGTGCGGTGTAGTCGGTCCGGCCGTCGAGCGGGACGCGGATGTGCGCGGGGCGCGTTTCGCAGCCCTGCGCGAAGAGCGCCAGCAGGCCGGCGAGGATCGGGGTCAGTCGTTTCGTATTCATTCGTCGGATGTTATTTGCAGATGATTTCGAGGGGCCGGCCGCTGCGCTGGACGATCTCCGAGGGGCGCATGTGCACGATGCCGATGTTGTGCCCCGGAAAGTCGGGGCCGAAGCTGTTGCCGGCGACCCGCACCTTGTGGCATCCGTCCAGAAAGAGGTTGTAAGGACGGTAGAACGGTTCGTAGGTCCGGGTGCATTCGAGGCGGTTGCGGCTGAACTCCAGCCCCTCGGCCGAGCGGGCGAACAGAACGGCGCAGTCGAAGTGGCGGAAGGTGTTCCCCACGATGCGGATATTGCGGTGGTATGCCTTTGCATCGGCGTCCTGCGGCCGGAAGGAGGGCGAGATCGAGATGACCCCTTCGCCCCAGCCCCAGGGGCCGTCGATGATGTTGTTGCCCGAGGTGTAGCAATCTTCGAAGAGATTGTTCCGGATCGTGATGTCGCATACGGCGCCCGATTCGAACCAGAGCTCCGTGTCGCCCTCGATGAGGACTGCGGCTCCGGCCGAGCGGAAATAGTTGTTTTCGATGAGGACTTTGGCCGGGGTGGTCACCAGAATCGAACGGCCGCGGTTCTGTTTCAGCATCCGGCAGTTGCGCACGGTGAGCCGGGGACAGAGCGTCGCGTTTTCCAGCATGTTTCCCGCCGCGATGCGTCCGGCGACCGGTTCCCGGAAATGCAGCACGTAGTCCCGCGATCCCGCGATGCGTTCCGTTCCGGCCGATGTCAGCGGACGGCCGCGCTGCATGGTCGCCGTATCGAGCGGCCATACCCGTTCGCCCGGGCGGAATCCCTGGTCGCGGCTCGTGGGCGCGATCCGCACGGAGCGTTCGCCGCAGACCTCCGCGACGGGGGCGTACATGCCGTGGACGTTGGTGAAATCGTCGCCCGAGCCGCTTACCGTGCAGCCGTCGAACAGGATGTCGCCCGTGCAGCCGATGAAGTGCGTGGCGTCGGCGATGGTGCTGAAAACGCGCCCCGACCGTTCGTCGGCCACGATGTCGAGGCCGACCATCGCAACGTCGTGCGAACGGACGCCGAAGACGCCGCAGCTCAGCGTGTGGTGGATCGTCACCTGTTCGATGCGGGTCTGCCGGCAGTCGGCGATTTCGATGCCGTTGGTGATGTAGCGTCCGTGGAAAAAGACGACGACGGTTCCCGGGGCGGGCTTCATGGCCGGGCGGTAGTGGAAACGCACCCGGTTGTTCCCGAGGTCGGTGACCCGGGCCCGGAACATGTCGCGGCCCAGCGGTACGTCGCGCGTCTGGTAGAGCAGTTCGTGCGTCGCGGCGTCGTAGAGGTTCGTATATTCGGGGACGATCCGTTGCAGGCCGTATTCGCCGACGAAGGCCAGGGAGTCGCCCGCCACGACGTAGGGATAGCGCCCGGCGTCGATCTCCATATCTAAATAGGTGTCCGTCGCCGAAACGATCGTCGCCTGCGAGTTGTAGGGCTGCTGCCAGTCGATGCGCACGTTGCGGAGCGTCGTGTTGCGGCACCCCGAGAGCCGCACGGGATTCATCAGCCCGTGGAAGATCCAGTCGCATCCGCCGCCGTCGATCTCCACGCCGTCCGTCTGCGTCAGGGCGAAGGCCGTGGTCGGTTTGCCGGCCGCCTGCCGTTCGGCGTCGGGGTAGAAGTCGTAACGCCCCTCGTCGAAACGAATCTGCAAGCCCCGGACACCCTTGTTTTCCTCGATGATCCGCCGGACGACCGGCAGGGCGTTCCGGCCGCTGCCGGGGTGCAGCCCGTAGTCGGACACCCGCACGGTGCGGCGTGCGGCGTTTGCGGCATATGGTACGGATGCGGCTGTGAGGAGCAGGAGGACGATAAGACGGGTGGGTCGGTTCATGGGTCGTTGTTTCGGTTGCAACAAAAGTAAGCGAACTCGGCCACTTTCGGCTATCCCGATGTTAAGAAATCGTGCAGGCTGGGTTAACGGCGGTTCCGGCGGGACGATTTGAACGAATTTATAGGTTCTGTGAACAAATATGCAATTTCGGCGTGATGTAAATACAAATATATATTGTTAACTTTCGGAAAAATGAGGATGTATGAAACGACTTCTGACCCTGTTGTCATGGCTGTTGCTGCTGCAAACGCCCGTATCGGCCCAGCATGACGGCGTCATCTGGAACTACGAGCATCTGAGCCGCAACGACGGGCTTTCGGGCAACCGCGTCACGGCGCTGTGCGACGATGCGTACGGCCGGATCTGGATCGGAACCTCGCAGGGGCTGAACATTTACGACGGACGGAGGTTGCAGAAGGTCGAGGAGTACAACGGGCTGGAAGTATGGTCGTTCCACGATACCGGCGACCGTATCCTGATCGGTACGCCGCGCTTCCTCGGGGTGTACGATTACGCCAGCGGCCGTTTCTCGCGCCTGACCTGCGAGGGCCGCGACGTGGGGTATGTGCGCACGATCGTGCGGGCCGGGGACGACCTGCTGCTCAAGACCCCGAAGCAGCTGTACCGCTGCGACGGCGACCGGCTGACGCTCGTGGCGAGGGAGACTCCCTACGAATATTTCTGTTGCGACAAATTCGGGCAGCTGTGGGGGCTTTCCAAGGAGCGCGTATTCCGCATCGGCGAGGATTTCAGCGTCGCGGCGACCTATGACCTGACCAGCGCCGACCGGTCGCCGCTGGTGGGGGTGAGCCTCTATGCCGATTCCAAGGGGTGCGTTTGGGTCGGAACGATCAAGGACGGGCTCTTCCGCTACAACCGGGCGGCCGACGAGTTCCGCCGCGAGCCCGTCGCCCGGCGGTTCCGTGTTCCGGAGATCGAGAACATCGCCAGCCTGAGCGAGGGCCGTTACGACCGGTTGTGGATCGGTCACAACAACGGCGTTGCGGTCTACGACTATAACAACGATTTCTTCTGCAACTACGTCTGCGAACTCAATGACAATGCGCTGCTCAACACCGTGATCTGCATTTTCCGGACCCGCCGGCAGGACATGCTGCTGGGGACCTATTTTTCGGGGCTGTTCCGGGTCGGCAACCTCGATTCGGGCGTGGAGTACTACACGCTGGGCACCTCCGGGCCTTCGCTCCGCACCCGGAACGTCGCGGCTAACGGCATACAGCGCGATGCGCAGGGGAACTGGTGGGTCTCCACCAACAGCGCGGGGATCAACGTGCTCGATCCGTCGGGAGGTTTCCTGCGGCGCATATCGAGCCGCAATGCGGACATCAACGACAATATCCTCTCCCTCCAGCGCGATGTCCGCGGGAATCTGTGGGCGGGGTCCCTCGCCAGCGGCCTCTACTGCCTGGCCCCCGACGGCCGCATCCGCCACTACACCAGCCGCGCCGGCGACACCGCGTCCATTTCGAGCGGAAACGTCCTGCTGTTGTGTCCGCTCAACGCCGATACGCTCTTCGTGGCCACCGAAAAGGGGATCGACATCTACCGCTATGCGACCGATTCGTTCGGGCCGGTCTGCAAATGCGGCAAGGAGGAGTTCGCCTTTTACGACGCGCAGATTCATGGCGACAAGGTCTGGTTCATCAATTTCTGTTCGGTGCTCTGTTACGACCGTCGGCAAAGGCGGATCGAGGAGTTCCAGCTTCCCGAGACCGATACGCGGCCCTACATCCAGTGCGGCTGGGTGGACGGCGGCGGCTGTCTGTGGCTGGGGACGACCAAGGGCGACATCTGGCGCTTCGAGGAGGGGCGTTTTTCGCCTGCCGTGCAAAACCATCCGCAGATCAACGGCGGGATCGCCGGCATGCGCGGCGACGCCTCCGGCAATCTGTGGCTGGCGGCCGGAAACGACCTTTTCCGGCTCGACACGGCCCGGCGCCTGCGCCGGTTCAGCCTCGCCAAAGGCATGGGCATCAATGAATTCAACGTCCGCTCCGGATATGCGGGCCGTCAGGGCGAGATCTGCTTCGGAACGACGAACGGGCTGGTCTGCTTCTGGCCCGCGAAACTCGAAAACGACCTCCGGCAGCAGCCGACGCTTTTCATCTCCGGGCTGAAACTCTTCAACAAGCCCGTGGAGATCGGGGGCAGCGTGCTGAAACTCCCCGTCAACGACACGCAGGAAATCACGCTGGCCCACAAGCAGACCTTCCTGACCTTCGAGGTCTCCGTGATCGACTACGACATCTACCGCACGGCGCCCTATTCGTGCCGTTACCGGCTGGAGGGCTTCGACGACGACTGGTACGAACTGGGGCCGCAGGGCGAGATCACCTACACGGGGCTGCCCACCGGCCGTTACGGCCTGTCGGTGCGGCTGGTCGCGGACGACGGCGGGGTGCTGGCCGAAAAGCGGATCGCCCTCCGGGTCCGGCCGCCCGTGCTGCTCAGCGGATGGATGATCGCGCTCTATCTGTCGGTGCTGGGATTCGTCGTCTGGCAGTTCGTGCGGCTGGTGCGGCGGCAGCGGCATGCCCGGGAGCTGGTCGAGCAGGCCCGCCGCGAGCGCGAGACCCGCGACCGGATCAATGCCATGAAGCTCGATTTTTTCAGCAGCATCTCCTACGAGTTCAAGACGCCGCTGTCGGTCATCTCGACCTTGCAGGACAGCGTGCTGCCGCCGCCGGACGGCGATGCCGGGAGCGATCCGGCGATTTTCCGCCGCAACATCGAACGGCTCGACTTCCTGGTCGATCAGCTGCTGGACTTTCGCAACATCGAGTCGCGGAATATCTCGGTTTCGATCCGCAAATACGATCTGGTGCCTTTCCTGCGCAATATCTACGAGACTTTCGTGCCCCTCTACAACCGCAAGCAGATCGCGCACGGGTTCCATGCCGGGGTGGAGTCGCTGCCGATGCTCTTCGACGCCGCCAAGATGGAGATGCTGGTGGGCAACCTGCTGGACAACTCCTTCAAATCGGTGCAGCCGGGCGGCGAGAGCTCGTTGAAACTCACCTTCGACGGGCGGCAGGCCGTCGTCGAGCTGTTCAACAGCGGCCCCTGCCTGACCGAGGAGCAGAAGAAAGCCATTTTCCAGCCCTACAATTCGGCGGGGCTGCCCAACGGCGGCATCGGACTGGCGTTGGTGAAGAGTATCGCCCGGCTGTTCGATATCCGCCTGTCGGTGGAGTCGCTGCCGCAGCGGGGCAACCTCTTCCGGATGGAGATGGCCGTCGGGCAGGATGACGGGGCCGAGCCCGAACGGCCCGACGCCGCGACGGGCATCGTCGGGAGGATCGTCGATAACACGAGCTATTTCGAGGATGTCTCCCAGCCCCGGTTCCTCGATGCCGAGGGGCACCGCAAATTCCGCATCCTGCTCGTCGAGAACGACGCCGATTCGAAACGGGTGCTGGAAAAACGGCTGCAAAAACACTTCCACGTGTCGAGCGCCGCGACGGGCGACGAAGCCCTGCTGCTGCTCAAATCCCAGAGCATCGACGTGGTTATCTGCGACATGCAGCTTGCCGACACGAACGGATTCGACCTGTGCGGGATGATCAAGAACTCGAACCGCACGCGCCATATCCCGGTGATCCTGGAGAGTTTCGAGCTCTCGGGCGAGAACCGCATCCGGGCGCTGCAATGCGGCGCCGACGCCATGTTCCAGAAGCCGATCAACTTGCAGGAACTGTTCCTGCGGCTGAATAACCTGCTGCGGACGAAGGACGTGCTGCGCGACTATTACATGGCGGCGGGCAGTGTCGGGATCACGACCCCCGGACTGAACAACACCGACGAACGGTTCATCCTCTCGGTGACGGATTATATCCACGCCCACCTCGACGATCCGGGGCTGTCGGTCAACGAACTGGCGCGTTTCGCGAATATCAGCCGCACGCAACTCTATCTCAGCATCAAGCGGCTGACCGACCGGACGCCTTCGGACTTCATCCTGCAAATCAAGATGCGCGAGGCGGCCGGGTGGCTGCAAACGACGGCGATGACCGCCTCGGAGATCTCCTATAAACTGGGTTACTGCAATCCGAACCATTTCAGCCGCCAGTTCAAGGAGTATTACGGCGCTTCGCCCGGCGAATACCGCCGCCGGCACGCGAAGCCCGGGGCGTGAAACGCTCGTCGGTGAAATCCGCCCCGTCGTCGGGGTGATCGGGGCGAACGTCTATTTCATTTGTACGCACGGAAGGCAGCCGGTAAATTTGCGTCAAATGAAAATGCCATGAAACGAAGAGTGTGGATAGCGTGCGTCGCGTTGCTCGGCTGGCAGTTTGCGGCGGCGCAGGACTCGCTGAAGGTCTGGACGCTCGGGGAGTGTCTCGACTATGCGTTGGAGAACAACATCCAGCTGCGGCAGAGCCGCAACGACTATCTTTCGGGGATCGAGGACACCGGGGAGGCCAAAGCCGCGCTGTTCCCGTCGCTGACGGCTTCGGTGACGCAGGGTTTCACGAACTACCCCTCGTCGAACGTCACGGACCGCAACAGTTACACCGGGACATACGGGCTGAACGCCGGCATGACGCTCTACGAGGGCGGCAAACTGCGGACGGCCGTGAAGCGGCAGCAGGTGCAGAACCGCATCGACGCCCTTTCGGTCGAGGAGAGCGCCAACGACATCCGTATCGCCATCGTCCAAGCCTACATGCAGTGCCTCTACGCCGCCGAGGCCGTCACGGTGAACCGCTCCACGGCCGACGCCTCGAAGGCCCGGCGCGACCGCGCGGAGGCGATGTGGCAGGCCGGGTCGATCAGCAAGGTCGATTTCGCACAGCTGGAAAGCCAGTACGCGAGCGACGAATACCAGGTCGTCGTGGCTTCTGCGTCGCTCGACAACTACAAGTTGCAGCTCAAGCAGCTGCTCGAACTCGACATAACGGAGGAGATGAATCTTGCGGCGCCCGCCATCCAGGAGAGTGAGGTGTTGTCAGCCCTTCCCGCCAAAGCCGAAATCTATGCCACGGCGCTGGACGCCATGCCCGAGATCAAACGCGGGGAGCTGGCCGTCGAATCGGCGGAGTTGGGCATCAGGCAGGCGCGCGCAGGATTCTTTCCCTCCGTTTCCCTCTCCGCGGGCATCGGCACCGGGCACATGTCGGGCGGCTCGTTCGAAAGCGGTTCGCAGGTCTGGAACCGCTTCAACGAGAACGTCGGGCTCTCGGTGAGCATCCCGATCTTCTCCAACCGCAAGAACCGCACGGCGGTCAACAAGGCGCGCATCGCCGTCTCGAACAGCCTTCTGGAGCGGCAGAGCCTCGAAAAGGAGCTGCTCCGGGAGGTGGAGTCGGCCTATCTCGACGCCGTGTCGGCCCAGTCGCAGTACGTCGCCGCCCGCGAAAAACAGCGCTATGCCCAGCAGAGTTGCGACCTCACCGACGAGCAGTTCCGTGTGGGGATGAAGAACACCGTGGAGCTGATCACGGCGCAGAACGAACTGACGGCCGCCCGGCAGGAGGTTCTGCAAGCGAAGTACATGGCGCTGCTCAACATCGAACTGCTCGACATTTACCAGGGAAAATAAATCAAACACCATAATCACGATGAAAAAACGCAACATCCTGATCGGGGCCTGTGTCCTCGTCGCCGCCGCCGGCCTCTGGATCGCGCTGCGGCCGTCGGAAAAGAGCGGCATCACGCTGGAAACCGCCCCGACCGAGCGCATCACCATCCGCAACTCCGTGACGGCGACCGGCACGGTGGAACCCGTCACCGAGGTCGAGGTCGGCACGCAGGTGTCGGGCATCATCGACAAGCTCTACGCCGACTACAACGACGTGGTGAAGGCCGGGCAGCTGATCGCCGAGATGGATAAGGTGACCTTGCAGGCCGAGCTGGAGTCGTCGCAGGCCGAGCTGGCGAGCTGCAAGACCGAGTACGAATACCAGCTGAAGACCTACACCCGCACGAAGACGCTCCACGAAAAGGAGCTGGTGAGCGACGCCGAGTACGACCAGGCGTACTATCTCTACGAAAAGGCCCGCAACGCCTACGAGCAGGCCAAGGCGGACATCGTCAAGGTCCGCCGCAACCTGGGGTATGCGACCATCACGTCGCCGATCGACGGTGTGGTGATCAGCCGCGCCGTGGAGGAGGGGCAGACCGTGGCCGCGGGGTTCGAGACGCCGACGCTCTTCACCATCGCCGCCGACCTGACGCAGATGCAGGTGGTGGCCGATGTCGATGAGGCGGATATCGGGCAGGTGGCCGACGGACAGCGTGTGCAGTTCACCGTCGATGCCTATCCCGACGACACGTTCGAGGGCACGGTCGAGCAGGTCCGTCTCGAAGCGACGACCGAGTCGAGCGTGGTGACCTACGAAGTGGTCATCACGGCCTACAACCCCGATCTGAAGCTCAAGCCGGGGCTGACGGCCAACGTCACGATCTTCACGCTGGAGAAGGACGACGCGCTGGCCGTTCCGACCAAGGCGCTGCGCTTCGTGCCCGACGCGGAACTGCTCGGGGAACTGGGCCTGACGGTCGAACAGCCTGCGGAGCAGACGGTTGCGGGCCGGCGCGAAATCTGGGTGAAGGAGGGGCAGACGCTTTCGGCACGGTTCGTCGTGACGGGCGCGGCGAGCGGCGACCGGACCGAGATCGTCGAAGGGCTCTCCGACGGCGATGTGGTGGCCGTGGGGCTGACGGCCGCCAGCGCCGCTCCGGCAGCCGCCGTCGAACGCAGTCCCTTCATGCCCTCGGGCCCCGGGGGAAACAAAAAGAAATAGCCATGAAAGAGGTCATCCGGCTGGAAAATATCCGGCGCGACTTCCGGGTCGGCGACGAGACGGTGCACGCCCTGCGCGGGGTGTCGTTCACCATCGAAGAAGGCGAGTTCGTCACCGTCATGGGCACGTCGGGATCGGGGAAATCGACGCTTCTCAACACGCTGGGATGTCTCGACACCCCGACCTCGGGCGAGTACTTCCTCGACGGCGTTCCGGTGCGTTCGATGGACAAGAACGAGCGGGCCGTGCTGCGCAACCGCAAGATCGGATTCGTCTTCCAGAACTACAACCTGCTGCCGAAGAGCACGGCCATCGAGAATGTCGAACTGCCGCTGATGTACAACTCCCGCTATTCGGCGGCGCAGCGGCGCGAACGGGCCGTCGCGGCGCTTACGGCCGTGGGGCTCGGCGACCGCCTGCTGCACAGGAGCAACCAGATGTCGGGCGGGCAGATGCAGCGCGTGGCCATCGCCCGGGCGCTGGCGAACGATCCGGCGGTGATCCTCGCCGACGAGGCCACGGGCAACCTCGACACCCGCACGAGTTTCGAGGTGCTGGTGCTCTTTCAGGAGCTCCACGCCGCGGGCCGCACGATCATTTTCGTCACGCACAACCCCGAGATCGCCCAGTACAGCAGCCGCAACATCACGCTGCGCGACGGGCGCATCACGAGCGACATCCGCAACGGGAATATCTTACGCGCAGCCGACGCCCTGGCGCAGCTGCCCAAACAGGAGGAGTAAACGATGAATTTCACCAATCTGTTCCGAATAGCCGTCAAGGCGCTGAGCAACAACAAGCTGCGCGGATTCCTCACGATGCTCGGCATCATCATCGGCGTGGCGTCGGTCATCACGATGCTGGCCATCGGCCAGGGGTCGAAGCGCAGCATTCAGGCCGAGATCAGCGAGATGGGGTCGAATATGATCATGATCCACCCGGGCGGCGACCGGCGCGGAGGCGTGCAGCTGAGCGCCGACGACATGCAGTCGCTGAAGATCAAGGATTTCGAAGACATACGGGCCGACACGCGCTATGTGACCTACGTTTCGCCGGCGGTCAACAGCTCCGGGCAGGCGGTTTACGGGGCGAACAACACCCCGACGACGGTCTACGGCGTGAACCTCGACTACCTCGACATCCGCCGCTACAAGGTGGCCGACGGCGACGTGTTCACCGAACACGACATCAAGACCGCCGCCAAGGTGTGCCTCATCGGCCAGACGGTCGTCGATGAGCTCTTCACCAACGGGGAGAATCCCGTCGGGAAGGTCATTCGCTTCGGGACCATTCCGTTCCGCATCGTCGGGGTGCTCGAAAGCAAGGGCTACAACAGCATGGGCATGGACCAGGACGACCTGATCATCGCGCCCTACACCACCGTTCAGAAGCGCATCCTCGCCATCACCCACTTGCAGGAGATCGTCTGCTCGGCACTGAGCGAGGGCTACACGGACGACGCGATCGGGGAGATCACCGACATCCTGCGCACCAACCACCGTCTCAAAGCCGATGACGACGACGATTTCTCGATCCGCTCGCAACAGGAGCTGTCGTCGATGCTCACCTCGACGACCGATATGATGACCGTGCTGCTGGCCGCCGTGGCCGGAATCTCGCTGCTCGTGGGAGGTATCGGCATTATGAACATCATGTATGTCTCCGTCACGGAGCGCACGCGGGAGATCGGCTTGCGGATGTCGATCGGGGCCAAGGGGCGCGACATCCTCGCGCAGTTCCTCATCGAGTCGATCCTCATCAGCGTCACGGGAGGTCTGATCGGCGTGGTGTTCGGCGTGGGGGCCGCCGTCGTGGTCAATGTCGCCGCGGCGTTCCCCATCTACATTCAGCCGTGGAGCGTCTTCCTCTCGTTCGCCGTCTGCACCCTTACGGGGGTCTTCTTCGGGTGGTATCCGGCCCGGAAGGCCGCCATGCTCGATCCCATCGAAGCTATCCGCTATGAGTAAATTTTTTTTCGTACATTTGTCAATATGACTGCTTCGCAATCGAAATACAGAGCCTGGCTCGTGCACTTCACGGCCTGGGCCGTGATCTTCGGCATGCCGCTCTTCGTCACGGGACCCGACCGTCCGCTGCTGAGCGGCGGGGAATACCTGCGGTTCCTGCTGATCCCGCTGTCGTTCATGGTGGTGTTCTACACGAATTACCTCGGGCTGATCGACCGCTATCTCACCACGCGGCGGTTCGGACGCTTCGCGGGGTACAACGTCCTGCTGATCGGAGCCGTGATGATCGGCGTGCACCTGCTGTTCCGCTACGTCCTGCCCGACACGGGGCACCGTCCGCCGATGGAGCGGACGTGGCAGGACGCCCTGCGGTTTTTCGCCGGAAACGCCGTTCTCTACCTGCTGGTCGTCGGTGCCGGCGTGGCCATCCGGATGACGGGAGGCTGGTACCGTGCCGAGGCGGCCCGGCAGGAGCTGGAGCACAGCCGTACCGAAGCCGAATTGCAGAACCTCAAAAGCCAGCTCAATCCCCATTTCCTGTTCAACACGCTCAACAACATCTATTCGCTCATTCAGATCGACGTGGACCGGGCCCAGCGGTCGGTCCACGAACTGAGCAGCCTGCTGCGCTATGTCCTCTACGAGAGCAGCCGGCCGACGGTGCCGCTGAAAGCTGAGGTCGAGTTTCTGCGCGACTACATCGAGCTGATGCGCATCCGCCAGCCCCGCCACGTGCGGGTCTTCGTCTCGCTGCCCGGGGAGCCGAGCCCGACGCCCGTCGCGCCGCTGCTGTTCATTTCGCTGGTCGAGAACGCCTTCAAGCACGGGGTGAGCAACGAGAAGCCCTCCTACGTGACGATCGACATCCACGAGGAGGGGCGGCGGCTCGTCTGCCGGATCAGGAACAGCTGTTTCCCCAAGTCGGGCGATTCGGACCGCAGCGGTTCGGGAATCGGGCTGACGAACCTTTCGAAACGGCTGGAGATGATCTACCCGGGACGCTATACTTTCGAATACGGACAAGCCGGCGACGCCTATCAGGCGCTGCTGTGCATCGAACTGCCGGATGAATGAAACTGAGCTGCGCGATAATCGACGACGAGCCGCTGGCCGTGGAACTGATGGAGTCGTACGTCCGGAAGACCCCCTTTCTGGAGTTGCAGGGTTCGTTCGGCAGCGGCGTCGCGGCCTTCGGCATGCTGCGCGACCGTCCGGTCGATCTGCTTTTCTGCGATATTCAGATGCCGGGGCTGAACGGCGTGGAGTTCTCGCGGATGCTCCCCGCCGACACGCGCGTGATCTTCACCACGGCTTTCAGCCGCTATGCCGTCGAAGGATTCCGGGTCAATGCCGTGGATTACCTGCTCAAACCGATCAGCTACGCCGATTTTCTGGCCGCGGCGCAGAAGGCCCTCGAATGGTTCGAACTGAAACGCCGTGCCGGAGCGCCCGACGACGACCTGCGGAGCATCTTCGTCAAGACCGAATACCGGCTGCGGCAGATCGAGCTGGAGCGGATTCTCTATATCGAGGGGCTGAAAGACTACGTGAAGATCCACGTCGAGGACGAACCGCATCCCGTCTTGTCGCTCATGAGCCTGAAATCGCTGGAGGAGCAGCTTCCCGCCGACCGTTTTATCCGCGTCCACCGCTCCTACATCGTGCAGCCTGCGAAGATCCGCACCATCGAGCGCAACAGCATCGTTTTCGGCCGGGAGCGCATCCCGATCTCCGAAAACTACCGGCAGGCTTTTTTCGACTTTCTGTCCGACCGTTCCCTGCTGCTCTGAGACGGGGCCGTTAAAAAATCGGCGGGATTGCCGCGCTCCCCGGATTATTTGTCTATATTTGCAAGGCACGGATACTGACTTTGACAGGGAAGAGACGGATGGTTATGATGAAAAATCAGCTCATAAAGGCGTTTCAGCGAGGCGAGGAGTGGGCCTTCCGGAAGGTTTACGAGCAGTTTTTCAGTCCGCTGTGCATCTATGCCGTCAAGTATGTGCGGGATGCGAGCGAGGCCCAGGACATCGTGCAGGACGTTTTTGCCGCTCTCTGGCTTCAGCACGACAACTTCAACAATTATTACACGATCCGTTCGTTTCTTTATATATCCGTCCGCAACAGGTCGCTCAACCTGCTTAAAAAGAACTCGCTGACCACCGAAAAGATGATCCGCGTGCAGCAGAACTCGCTTTCCGAAGCCCAGGAGTCGGAGATGGTCATCGAAACCGAAGTGGAACGGCGGCTGATGGCGGCCGTCGAGGCGCTGCCGACCGAGTGCCGGCGGGTGCTGATCCTCTCCATGGAGGGCAAGTCCTACCAGGAGATCGGCGAACTGCTTCATATAGCCATCAACACGGTGAAGAACCACCGCATACGGGCTGTGAAGAAGCTGCGTGAAAAGATGTTGTGAACTCTGAAAAGACCAACCGCGAAAACCGATTATAGCATGACTGATGAATTGATGATCTCCGATCTGATCTACAAGGAGCTGATCGAAGAGATAACGCCCGAAGAGAGCCGTGTCCTGAAAAAGTGGCTCGAAGAACCGGCGAACCGGGCCTTGTACGACCGGATCAGGCAGAAAAACGGCCTGGGCAGGCGGCTGTGCGAATATGTGGATGTCGATTCGCAGAAAGACTTTCGCAGTACGCTGCCCGCGCCTGCGCCCGTCGCTCCCCGCCGGGGATTGCGCTATGCCCTGTATGCCGCGGCGATCGTGCCGCTGCTGGTCGCGGTGACCTTCTTCGGCGCGAGGTTCGGCGGGAGCGGCCGGACCGATGTGCGCCATCCCGAAATCATGCACAACAGCGAGGGGGCCCGACTGATCCTCTCCTCCGGGCAGGTCGTGGACCTGGCGGACGACGAGGGGCGTCCCGTCGTTCTGGCCGAGGCGAATGCCGTCGTCGATGCCCGCGACGGCGAGCGCACGCTCTCCTACAAAAAGCCCGAAGCGGCGGCTCCGGCCGCGGAAGCTCCGGTCGTCGCGGCGGCTCCCGCCCTGCATACGCTGGTCGTGCCGCGCGGCGTGAATTACAATGTGGAACTTTCCGACGGAACCGTCGTCTACCTCGACGCCGATTCGCAGCTCGAATACCCCGTTTATTTCGCCGGGGAGCGGCGCGAAGTGACGGTTTCGGGCCGGGCCTATTTCGATGTCGCCCACGATGCGGAACATCCGTTCATCGTCCGGACCGGCCGGACCGAAATTCAGGTCTTCGGCACCGAATTTTGCGTTTCGGCCAAGGGGGCGCAGAGCGTCACGACCCTCGTGGAGGGCAGCGTCGGGCTGTTCGATGCCGGCAGCGGCGAGCGGCTGGCGGTGCTGACGCCCGGACAGCAGGCCGTCGTCAGCGGCGACCGCTGCGAGGTCCGGCAGGTCGAAACGCTCTATCAGACAGCCTGGAAGGACGGCTATTTCATCTTCGAATCGAAGCCCGTGGGCAGTATCATGGAGGAGCTCTCGGCATGGTACAACATCGACTACGTGCTGAAAGACTCCCTGCGGGATATCAATATCACGGCGCGGATCAAGCGTTACGACGACATCGAATCCGTGTTGGACATCCTCTCCAAGACCCGCAGCGTGAACTTCAAACGCGACGGGCGGGTGATTACGGTTATGAATTGAAACCGCCTCCGGTAAAAGTCCTCATTTTTTGGTGAAATTTCGGCCGTTCGGGTAGTCCGGGCGGCCGATTTGTTTGTTATATTATACAAAGTGTAACTTCGGTTCGATACCGAATAAATGAGCCCATCATGAAAAAACCGTTCCTTTTTTCCGCTGCGGCATTGCTCCTGCTGACGGGAGCCGCGGCGCCCGAGAGTCCCGAGTACACCGTGTCCAAACATCATAACGGGCCGGAACTCTATTACTACTATGCCGATACGGCGGGCAACCGGCTCAACGATGTCCGTTACGCCGAGGCGCATCCTTTCTGCGGCGACCGGGCCCTGGTCCGCGAGACGAAAAAGTACGGCTACATCGGCCCTGCGGGTGAACTGGCGATTCCTTATCGGTTCGATGCCGCCCTGAATTTCGGCGATCTGGGCTTCGACAAAGACCTGGCTGTCGTGCGGTTCGCCTTCCGCGACGAACTCCGCGAATTCATAACCCCGTGGACGTACGGCGACAGCGAAATGGTGCTGATAAACCGCCGGGGCGAAGCCGTTACGCCCCGTTATGAGGTGATCCGCCCGGTGGCGTACGGGTTGGCCGTGGTCGTGGAGACGCGCCGCAACCACGGGCTTCCGGTCGAAATCGCCGAGCCGAACGAAGTCCCCGACGCCTGCAAGTGGGGCTGTATCGACAAATGCGGCCGGGAGGTCATTCCCTGCATTTACGACCGCATTTTCGGGATCGGCGAATCGCTGTTGTTGGCGCAGAAGGAGGGCAAGTGGGGCGCCGTGGACAGCCGTGGGCGGGAGGTCATTCCGTTCATCCACGATTCCTGCCGTTACAGGAACGGGCGCGAGCCGGTTTTCAGCTCCGACCGGGACGGCGGGTGGCCCGACGTGAGCCGGGTTACGCCCGGAAAGGAGCGGATCGACATGTATGCCGGCGGGAAAAAGAGCGTTTTCGACGGGCTCGGCCGGAAACTGAAATAGCCTTTGTCCTGCGGCTCGTGTCCGAAATCTCTCCGCATGCCCGGAGACGGAAAAACGACGGGATTCGACATAACCGGCAGAAAATAGGAATAATCCGCCACTGAGCCGCTTCGAAGGCCGATTTCAGGTTACGGATTGAAACTTCGCCGGAATAAAAAATCACTTTTTTTGCAAAAATAAGCCGTTCGGGATAGCCCGAACGGCTTATTCGATTGTTATAATAATCGTGCGAGGCAGCCCGATTCCGCTTCGGGTGCCTCGGCGGTTAGGTTAGTATTAATCCTTAAACTTTTGCGTATGAAGAAATCTTTACCTCCGGAAAAGGAAATCAGAGAGCGTTCCGGCTGCGGAACACGGATGGCGGTGAAACGGCTGCTGTGTCTTGCCGTACTGCTGATTTCCGCACTTCACGTATCCCCCCCCCTCGCTTACAGCCAGCCCAAAAAGCTCTTCACGCTCACGATTCGTGACGCTTACCTGACCGAACTTTTCCTGCAAATCGAGAAGCAGAGCAACTATTCGTTCGTCTACCAGACGGACGACATCGAGGCGCTGGGCAAAAAGAACTTCTCGTGCGTGCGTTCCGATCTCGAAGCGATCCTCAAACGGTGCTTCACGGGGACGGACCTCGTCTGGGAGATCACCGACGACCATGTCGTCATCCGCCACAAGGAGGGCCAGCAGGCCAAGTCGGACCGGGTGACGATCGAGGGCCGCGTGCTGGACGAGTACCGCAAGTCGCTCGCCGGCGTCTCCGTCGTGGTCAAGGGCACGCGCTACGGAACCACGACCGATGCGAAGGGCGAGTTCAAGATCGTCGCGCCCCGTCAGAAGGATATGGTCGTCCGGTTCTCGTTTATCGGCATGACGCCCCAGGAGATCAGCTACGTCGAGGGCAAGAAACTGTATGTGAACCTTCAGCAGTCATCGACCGACATCGGCAACGTCGAGGTGGTCCACACGGGTTATCAGGAGCTGACGCCCCGCGAAATGGCGGCTTCGATCGTTTCGATCAAGGCCGAGAACATCTATAACCCCGGCCTTTCGACCATCGACCAGATGCTCGAAGGACAGGTTCCGGGCCTGACCTACATGCAGAGCAGCGGCCAGCTGGGAGCTGCGCCGAAGCTGCGCATCCGCGGTACGACGACCGTCCTCGGTTCGCAGGAGCCCCTGTGGGTGATCGACGGCGTCGTGCAGAGCGATCCCGTGAACATAGATCCCGAGCAGATCAACGACCTCGACTTCGTGAACCTGCTGGGCAACGCCGTGTCGGGCCTGAACCCCGAGGACATCGACCAGATCGACATCCTGAAAGACGCTTCGGCCACGGCGCTCTACGGAAAGAGCGCCTCGAACGGCGTTATCGTCGTGACGACCAAGCGCGGCAAGCAGGGCCCTCCCGTGGTCACCTACTCGTTTTCGGGCACTTTCACCCAGCGGCCCCGCTATACGGACCGTTCGGTCGATGTGATGAACTCGCTGGAGCGCACCTCGTTTTCGCGCGAGCTGATGAACAACCGGCAGGTCTATCCCAACATCACGTCGTGGCTCGGCTACGAGGCTTCCTACCGCGACTACATGAACGGCAGCATCGACTACAACGAATTCGCACGTCAGGCGAGCTACTACGAGACGCTCAACACCGACTGGTTCGACCTGCTGATGCAGAACGCCTGGTCGCACCGCCACACGCTGAGCCTTTCGGGCGGAACCTCCAATGTCCGCTACCACGCTTCGCTGGGTATGAACAACCAGCAGGGTTCGACCCTGGGCGAGAAGAGCAAGACCTACACGGCGACGTTCAATCTGACGGGCAACTACAAGCGTTTCAAGGTGACTTTCGGCATGAACGGCTCGGTGACGGACACCGACGGCGAGCCCTCCGACCTTAATATCAACGACTACGCCTACAACACCAGCCGTGCGGTGCCCGTCTACGATGCGGACGGCAATTACTGGTCCTATCTGAGATCGACCTCGGCGAGTGCCACCAGCACCGGCGACTCCTATCCGTTCAATATCCTCGAAGATATGGAGAACAGCTACCGCAAGCAGAAGAACAACAGCGTGACGGCGCGTGCAGGCGTTGACTACGACATCACCTCGACCTTGAAGATCACTTCGCTGCTCTCCTATTCCGTGTCGAACAACTACACGGGCAACTACCACGGACAGAATACCTGGTACGGGCGGACGCTCCACAAACGCTACAACGCTGCGACCGACGATCAGTATTACGAGAATACGCTGCTGCCCGTCGGCGGCGAGCTGAAAGAGACCCGGACCGACCGCCGCGGCTATTCGGCGCGTGCGGCGCTCGTCTACACCGAGAAGTTCGGCAAGGACGCGCAGCACAAGATCGACGCTTCGCTGGGTACTGAAGTCTCCTCCACCACCTACGAGGGGCTGTCGCAGACCTACCGCGGCTACGATCCCGACCGCGGCAACATCATGCAGGGCGTGACGATCATCGGCAGCTCGAAGGTGGAGAATCCGGTCAACTACGATGCATACGCCGACTGGCTGCAAACGGCCGAGGCGATGGGCGTGCGCACGATCAATCGTTCGAACAACCTCGCGGCCTACATGACGCTGGGATACGGCTACATGCAGCACGCCTATTTCAGCTTCAACATGCGCAGCGACTTCTCCAACGAGTTCGGTTCGCGCGCCAACGAGCGTTTCCTGCCCACGTGGGCCCTCGCGGGACGCTGGAACATCACCGAGAACGTGTTGAAGGATGTCCGCTGGATCAATTCGATGTCGCTGCGCGCCTCGTTCGGTTCGCAGGGCAATGTGCCGAGCGTCCCCACGCGGCTGGTGATCAAGGAGGGCGGTTACGACAAATATTTCGACTCCTATTCCAAGAGCATCAACAAGTGGCCCAATCCCGACCTGAAGTGGGAGAAGACCTACACGACCAACATCGGTCTGGACTTCGCGCTCTTCAAGCGCAAGATCACGGGTACGATCGAGTGGTACTACCGCAAGACCACCGACGCCTACATGAGCCAGAGCGTCTCGGAGGTTAACGGCATCACCAGCTACACGGTCAACCGCGGTACGCTCACCAACCAGGGACTCGACCTGACGCTGAACTTCACGCCGATCAACCGTCTGACGGAGGTCAACGGCGAGATCAAGGGTTTCCGCTGGCGTTTCGACCCCTCGCTGGGTTCGGTCATCAACCAGCTGATCGACAAGGCCGTGCAGACGCCCGAGACGACGCTCAAACACGATAACGAGATCTATTATTCGGAGTATCTGAACGGAACGATTCACGTCGTGGGCCGTCCGATCAACGGATTCTACTCCTACCGTTTCACCGGGCTCGACGGCAAGGACGGGCGTCCGACGTTCGACAATTTCAGCCAGATGGTCACCGTCACCGATCCCCAGACCGGCGAGCAGACGGAGATCACGCGCGCCAAGTGGCTGAACGAGTATTTCGACACCAACCAGCAGCGCTACATGACCGTCATGTCCTATTCGGGCACACGTGTCCCGACGATCCAGGGAAGCCTGCGCAATACGTTTACTTACAACAATTTCACGCTGAGCGTCAACCTTGCTTACAGCCTCGGGTCGAAAATCCGTCTGACGAAACTTTATCCCAACGTCTCGGGAATCAACGGCACCATCGCGCCGCTGCCGACGGAGAACGTCCGCCGCGAATGGCTTCGCCGCTGGCAAAAGGCGGGCGACGAGAAGTACACCAACATTCCGGGCATTCTTTCCGGACGCGAGTTCACGGAGACGCTGAGCCCCTGGTGGCAGAGCGGTGTGTCGGGAACCGACATCAAGAATATCATGACGTATCTTTTCAAGGACGGTTTCGCCCCCAACATCTGGCAGATGTACGACTATTCGGATTCGCGCGTCGTGAGCGGCAACTACCTGAAAATCCAGTCGATTTCGCTGCGCTACCAGCTGCCGCGGAAGTTCTGCAACAGCATCCGGATGAAATCGGGGTATCTGATGTTCACCGGCACCAACCTCTACACGTTCGCCAATTCGCGGCTCAAAGGACAGGACCCGACCACCTCGGGCGGCTCTGCGATCGCCGTGTCGATCCGTCCGACCTACTCGTTTACGCTCAATGTCTCATTCTAAAGTACAGCCCGCTATGAAAAAAATACTTGCTATTCTGTTTTCCGGGGTTTTGCTGGCCGGCCTGCCTTCGTGCGGCGACTTTCTGGAAGAGTACTCCCAGACACTCTCCTATGTGGACGATCTCTCCGATCTCGACGAACTGCTGATCGGCGGCGCCTATCTGGAGGATCGTTCCAAGGTATGCAAATATCTGTGGATTAATTATATGGACGACGACTGCAAGGAGGAGTGGTTCGGACCTAACGAGGGAAACCGTCCCATGAACTACATCCGGGGAATTTACCTCTGGGAGCGCTATCCCTGGTGGGAGGATAAATCGGTGGTGCAGAATACGGCTAACAGAGCTCCCTACGGAGGCAACCCCTCCTGGCAGGACCTCTATGTCAAAATCGCCGTGACGAACGCCGTGATCGAGGAGGTCGAACGTTTTGCCGGGGATTCGAAGACCCGGAACCTCTACCGGCAGGTGAAGGGCAGCGCCTGTTTCCTGCGCGCGCTTTACTACTTCACGCTTACGAACCTCTGGGGGCTGCCCTATGTGGCCGAAACGGCTTCGACGGACCTGGCCGTGCCGCTGAAAACCGAGTCGGCGATCAAGGCCGGCGGTTTCGCGCGCAATTCGGTGCAGGAGCTCTACGACCAGATCGTCAAGGACCTCAAGATGGCCGTAGAGTGCTTGCAGCCCGTCGAGCGCAGCAACAAGCTCTATGCTAACGCCTCGGCGGCGCGGCTGCTGCTGGCGCGGTGCTATCTCTACATGTGCGACTGGGCCGAGGCCCGGAAATGGGCCGGGGAAGTCATCGCCGACGTTTCGAACGCCACGTTCCGCATGTGCAACATGAACGATTTCACGTCCAGCGCTTATCAGACTGCGACTACGGCAGACCGGAGTTTGGCTTGGAGCGAGTACATTTTCCTGAACGGCTGGCAGGTCATACTTATGAATACGACCAAATGTCCGCAGCCCTCTTATTCGGACGAACTTTACGGTTCGTATGCCAGCAACGACCTGCGGAAGAGCTACTGGTTTTTCAAGAAGTCGTCCGGAGGCAATAGCTTTTCGCATTTCCTTTTTCAGGCGAAGACCTCTTATTTCACGCCGTTGAGTTTCACGCTGCCCGAGGCTTACCTGATCGAAGCCGAGGCCGCCGCTATGGAGGACGACTGGACGGGAGCCGCCGCCGCGCTCAAGACGATTCGTGACAACCGCATCAAGACGGGAATGGAGGATGTCGCCTACGAGACCTTTACGGGTCAGGAGATGATCGACTTCATCCGCGCCGAACGCCGCCGTGAGCTGGCTTTCCGCGGCTTGCGCTGGTACGACCTGCGTCGCTACGCCGTGCTGCCCAAGTATCAGCTCAAGACCACGATCCGCCATGCCGTTTACGAGTGGGGCGACAACGCCGCCGTGCTGAGCGGTTATCATGAACTGGGCGAATGGCCCGGCGACGGGGGTTGGGTGATGCCTTTCCCGACCTATGCGTTGCAGAACAACGAAGGAATGCTGGTGGACAACGATCGTCCCGACAGAGTGCTGGTACAATAATTTATAATGAGAGAGAATATGAAAAAAGCAATATATGCGGCTGTCGCGGCGCTGCTCGTTGCGGGCTGCGGCAAGGACAAGGACCTGAGTCCGTCGGGGCTGGACCGGAACTGGTTCGCCGTGGAGGATTCGAGCGATCCCGTCGATCACCTCCGCTACGAAATCTATTCGCAGACGGGCATCGCCTTGTTCCGCAATGACACCATCGGCTCGATCGACCGCGGGCTCGATGCGCTGGGCAATCCCTACGTCTACTACGAGGTGCTGGACGTGAACTACGCCATCACCAGCCGTACCGAGGTCGCCACCTACGAGCTTTCCGAGGATGACGATGCCGTCATCGCGGGTCTCGAACTGATGCGCGACCGGGTGATTCCGATCCTGCCCGAGAAACTCTATCCGCGCTGTTTCCTGCTGGTCGGCCGGCTCGACATCGACCAGAAGAAGAACCGGAAGGGCGAAGCCTCGGCTTACAGGGGGATGATGACGACGGCCGTAGGCCGCCTGAACTCCATCAAAACCATGCCCGAAGCGGAGAAGAAGCGGCTGGCTGCCGAGATCGCGGCCGAGGTCATCTCCGTGTATCTGGTCAACGAGCGCGCCACGGAGCTGGAAGATTTCTACGCCAAGGCGGACGCCAGCACGCAGGGCGGCGATAAGATCAGTCTCTACGACTATGTTTACGACATCAAGGAGACGAATTCCAGCGCCACCAGCCCGGTTTTCAAGGACTGGAAGGAGTACGGGTTCCTGGTGTACGATACCTCGGACACCAGCTTCAACGACACCGCGGGTTCGCGGAGCTACAAGACCGTGGGACAGCGCCGCGACGTGGAGACCTTCCTGGTCGAGGTGCTGCTCGGCGACGACGACGGCTTCGGGACCACGTATGCGGACTATCCGCTGATCCTGGAAAAATATGCGCTGCTCAAAGCGCTTTGGGCCGAGATCGGGGAGGAACTGCAATAAAACCAAAACTGCCGATAACTGAATGAGAAACAATCTGTTGCTGGCTTTGTCGGCGTTGTGCGTGCTGTTGTGCTGCACAGCGCCGGCATCGGCCTTTTCGGACCTTCGGAAGAGGGAGTCGAAGAAAGAGCGTGCCGCCGAGGCGAAAAAGCCCGGCAAGTACGAGAAACTGTTTGAAAAAGGGGTTGAGAAGCGCGCCTCCGGGGCATTCGCCACGTTGCACAAGGTGAACGGCAAACTCTATCTCGAATTCCCGCTGGAACTGCTGGGACGCGAGATGCTGCTCTCCTCGGCGACGGTGCAGACCAGCGACAGCCGGTTCTGCATCGTGGGCTACCGGACCCGGACGCCGATGCACCTGCGCTTCACGGTCCGGGACACGCTGCTGACCATCCTCCGGGTCAACGCCCGTCCGGACCGCCCGGACGACGGAGATCCGCAGGCCGCGGCCCTCGCGGCACAGAACTTCGCGGACCCCGTATGGGAGGGGTGCCGGATTCTGGCCTACAACCCCGACAGTACGGCGCTCGTTTTCGATGCTACCAAACTGCTTTCGGATTGCAGCGACCCTGCGATGGAGCCCGTATCGCCCCATATCGGGACGTATGACCTCTATTTCACCCCGGACAAAAAGCTGACTTCGATTCTCGAACTGGGGGCTTACGACAAGAGCCTTTCGGTGACCACCCGCTTTTCGGGCCGGACCAGCGTCAAGGACAAAGGCGTGGTGATGTACGAAAAATATCCGCTGACCGTCACGGCCCGGCGCACGCTGTTGCTGCTGCCCGGGAACAAGATGAAACCGCGCATCTCCGACCAGCGTGTCGGGGTGTTCCTCACCTCGAAGCAGCGGCTTCCCGACGGTTCGCCGACCGAGACCTACACGTTGGCCAACCGCTGGCGGTTGGAGCCCTCCGATCCGGCGGCTTATGCCCGCGGGGAGCGGGTGAAGCCCGTCGAGCCGATCGTGTTCTATCTCGACAGCCTCTTCCCGCCGGCCTGGAAAGGGGCCATCCGCCGCGGCGTGCTGCGCTGGAACGACGCTTTCGGGAGGATCGGATTCGCCAATGCCGTCGAGGTGCGGGATTTCCCGGCGGACGACCCTGCGTTCGACCCCGACAACCTCGAATACTCCTGTATCCGCTATGTGCCTTCGCAGGTCGAGAACGCAATGGGGCCTTCGTGGGTCGATCCCGCGACGGGCGAGATCATCAACGCTTCGATCCTCATCTGCAACGACGTGATCCGGCTGGCTGCGGCCTGGCGCTTCTTGCAGACCGCGCAGGTCGATGAGCGGGTCCGCACGGCCGACATACCCGAAGAGCTGCTGATGGAGACCCTCAGCGGCGTGGCGGCGCACGAGGCGGGCCATTGCCTCGGACTGATGCACAACATGGCTGCCTCGTCGGCATTCCCCACCGATTCGCTCCGCTCGGCGGCCTTCACCCGCAAATACGGCATCACGCCCTCGATCATGGACTATGCGCGTTTCAACTACGTGGCGCAGCCCGGGGACAAGGGCGTGCGGCTCGCGCCCTCGGACCTGGGCGTCTACGACTATTACGCTATCGAGTGGCTCTACCGCTGGTATCCGGGCGATAAGAGCGTCCGCGAGGAGCAGGCCGAGGGCGAGAAGCTGATCGACGCGAAGGAGGGCGACCCGATGTACCGCTACGCGCCCCAGCAGGTGCTGAGCCGCTACGACCCGTCGGCCGTCGAGGAGGACCTCGGGGACGATGCCGTGAAGTCGGGCGCCTACGGCGTGAGCAACCTGAAGCTGATCGCCGCCGGCATGGACGACTGGATCGGCAACGGCGATCCCGACTACAAGTTGCGCAAGGATCTCTTTCGGAAGATGGTCGATCAGTACCACCGCTATATCTACACGGCGATGCACAACGTGGGCGGCATCCGGCTCGACAACTCCCGCCGTTCGGTCGGGGAGGGGACGCGCTTCGTCTCCACGCCGGCCTCGGTGCAGGAGGCTTCGCTGCGCTGGGTGCTGCGGGAACTGAGCGACTGCGACTGGCTGGTCATGAAGGCCCATGCCACGGGCTATCCGCTGGGCTATTATCAGAATTACATGCAGGAGACGCTGTTTGAGTCCATGCGCAAGCGGCTGATTTCGCTGTGCGCCGGGGTGACCCTGTCGTCCTATCTGGCGCAGGGGGAGCCTTTCACGGTCGGGGACTACCTCGATGTCGTCTACGAGGAGCTGTGGGAGAATGTCGTGGGGCAGAAGCCCCTGACGCCGTCGTGCCGCATCATGCAGCGTCACAGCATCGTCCTGCTCAACTCGAAGATCAAGGCGATGGGCGGTCACGCGCTGTTCATGCTGGCCTATGCGCCCGACGACGCGGACCTGGAACTGTTCGGCCTCGACCGGGCCGCCGCTGAGGAGAGCGCCTCGCTGGGCAAGGGGTACGGCTGGCAGCCGACGATCGACGTTGCGGCGCTCGACGAAACGGAGACGGCCTTCTTCACCCTGCTGACGAAGCTCCGCACGCTGCTCACCGAGCGGATGCCCCGGGTGGCGGAGGACGAAAAGACCTACTACCGGGCCATGCTTTATTCCGTGGAGCAGATGATCGGCTCCCGAAACCTGAAATAACCGCTTCTTCAAGATGATGATGAAATACATGAAACTGATCGCGGTCGTCTGTGCGGCAGCATGGGCGGTCGCCTCGACGCCCGAAAGTTATGCGGGGCCCCGCAAGCGTGCGAAGGAGGGAAAGGAACAGACCGTCCGGAAAACGCCCTACGAAAAACTTTTCGACGGCAGGAAACACACGACCGCCGTCGGCGAGCTGGTCACCCTGCACAAGATCGACGGCAAGGTCTTCTTCGAGATTCCGCTGGCCTCGATGGGGCGGGATATGTTGCTGGGAACGACCCCCGCATCGACGATGTACGTGCGCGGATGCGTCGCAGGGCTCCGGCAGCAGGCGCCGATGCACGTCGCGTTCAATCTGGAGGACAGCACCGTGGTTCTGGTGCGGCGGAACGACGCCTGGCTGCGGAAGGGCGTTTCGGAGCGCGTCGGGACGGCCGTCGCCGCGGTCGGCTGCGACAACATCGTGGGGCAATACCGGATCAAGGTCTGCAACGACGACCGGACGGCCGTGGTGATCGACGCCACGGAGCTCTTTTGCACGGACATTCCGGAACTCTCCCCGATCGGCGAAGGATACGATCCGTTCGATATTTCAGCCGTGATGAAGACCGGCCTGACCCGCGTGACCGATGTCCGGAGCTTGAACGGCGAACTTTACGTCTGCACTTCGACGCAGTACAGCGTGAGCGAATGGCGGTTCATCTTTCCGGTGGCCGTCAATCTGCCCGTGGATGTGGATGTCGTCTTTTCGCTCGTTCCCATGCCCGAGGAAAGCATGCGGCCCCGGCCGGCCGACGACCGCATCGGCCTGTTCACGATCGAAAAGAAGGTGCTCTCCGAGGAGGGCGGGCCTGTCGGCGAGGTGAAGTACGCCGCACGCTGGAACATCGTTCCGGCGGATACGGCGGCCTACCTGCGCGGCGAGCTCACGGACCCGGTGCGCCCGATCACGATGTACATGGACCCGAATATGCCCGAGACGTGGCGCGAGCCGGTGAAGCGCGGCATTCTGAGCTGGAACAGGGCTTTCGAGAAGGCCGGGTTCCGGGAGGTGATCCGCGTGGAGGACTTCCCGAAGGACGACCCTGCGTTCAATCCCTACGGCATCAACACCTCGTGCGTCTGGTACGCTCCGTCGAACATCGAGAATGCCGAAGGGCACTTCTGGACCGACCCCCGCACGGGCGAGATCCGCGGCGCCACGATGGTCCTGCACCAGCACGTCGCCGCGAAGATCAACCGCTGGCGTTTCGTGCAGACGGCGCAGATCGACCCCCGGGTCCGCAACGTCGTGATGCCTCGGGAGGTGATGGACGAGTCGCTGGCCTATGTCGCCGCCCATGAGATGGGCCACTGCCTGGGGCTCGCCCACAACATGACCGGATCGTCGGCCATCCCGGTCGATTCGCTGCGCTCGGCGACGTTCACGCAGAAATACGGCACGACGGCTTCGATCATGGATTACGCCCGTTTCAACTACGTGGCGCAGCCCGGCGACGAGGGCGTGCGGCTCACGCCGCCCGAGATGGGCGTTTACGACGAGTATGCCATCGGCTGGCTTTACCGGTTCGTGCCCGACGCCGCGCAGGAGCGGGCGACGCTCGATGCGTGGATCGCCCGGCATGCCGGCGACCCGATGTGCCGGTACGCCGCATTGCAGGACGCATCGTTCAATCGTTTCGACCCCTCGGCTCTGGGCGAGGACCTGGGCGACGACGCGATCCGCGCCGGAGAGTACGGCATCCGCAATCTGAAATATATCATGGACAACCTGCCGTCGTGGATAGGCCCGGACAACGACCCCGACGGGGCGTACCGCAAGAGCGTGGAGACCAAGCTGCTGAAACAGTATCAGCTCTATCTGGAAACGGTGTGGCGCAACGTGGGCGGAATCTACGTCTACAACCGCGGGGACCGTCCCGACGGAGCGCGCTACAAGTGCGTGCCCCGCGAGGTGCAGAAGCGTTCGGTGGAGTGGGTGTTCGGACAGCTGCTCGGCTGCGAGCAGCTCCAGAATCCCGAGGTGTACGAGAAGTTCTCCATCAACGTCCCCTCGCCGCTCAAGGCCGTGAACCTGATCATGGGCCGCCTGGGGCTCTCTTACGATATGCTGGCTTACTGCAATGTCCTGTCGGACGATCCCTACACGCTGGAGGAGCTTTTCGACGACATCTACGAGAACGGCTGGAAGAACAGCATCGAGAACCGCAAGCTGACCGCCGCGGACAAGCTCTTGCAGCGCGGCCTGCTGAGAGGTTCCGAACTGCGTATCGCCGGTGTGGGCGGAACCCGTCTGGGCGCGCTCTCGTCCGACAACGGGTTCGGGGACTTTCCCGAGACCGTAGCCGGCATCGTGCCGGACGGCGAAGCGCCGCTTCGCTCCTATGTGCAGCCGATCGTCCCCGGCACCACGCAAAAGCTGTACAGCATGGACGACGAACAGACGCTGAAATTGCTGAAAAAACTGAAGACGCTGTTGGAAAAGCGGGTTGTCGATGCGGCCGATCCCGCCGACATCCCGTTCTACCGGGCCCAACTTTTCTCCGTCAACAAATTATTGAAACCGAAAAAATAAAACCACGCTAAAATGAAGAAGACTCTCTTTATCTGCATGCTCCTTGCGACGGCCCTGCTGTATGCCCAGCCGTCGGCGGCCAAGAGCAAAAAGAAAAAAACGGCCAAGACCGAGCAAAGCCAGGCCGACACGGTCAAAAAGAAAAAGATCTCGCCCTACGAAAAGCTGTTCAGGGGCAAGAAGTGCGTGAAGGCCGACGAGGGCTTTATGACCCTGCACATCGTGGGCAGCAAGCTCTACTTCGAGATGCCCCTCGCCGAGATGGGCAAGGAGATGCTGCTGGCCACGACCGTGACCGAGACCACCGACAACACGGTGGCCATAAACGGCTACAAGGCCAAGACGCCCCTGCACATTTCGTTCTCGCTGGGCGACAGTGTGGTTTACATGCACCGGATCAACTCCCGCGTGAGCTACGATACCGACGACGAGCGGATGCGCAGCGTCGCCGGCCGGAACTACGGCAATCCGATCGTGTCGAGCTACAAGCTGCTGGCCTACAACCGGGACAGCACGGCCGTGGTGTTCGACATGAGCAACCTGTTCAACGGCAGCGACAATTCGACCTCCCCGATCCAGGAGGGCGGCTTCCCGATCCTCCTGCGTGCCTCGGCCAACAAGTCCACCGTGGATATTTACGATGTCAAGTCGTTCGAGGACAACGTCGCCGTCAAGACTTCGATGACCTACAACGTGAGCGCGAAATCCGTGCTGGGCGGGACGCTCTTCTCCGACAAACCCGTGACGCTCAAGGTGACGCGCACGCTGATGCTGCTCCCCGAGGAGCCGATGAAGCCGCGTATCTCCGATTCGCGCGTGGGAGTTTTCCTCACCCTGAAGCAGCACATTCCGGCCGACGGCGAGGAACTGGTTGACTACTCGCTGGCCAACCGCTGGCGGCTGATTCCCTCGGACAAGGAGGCTTACGCCCGCGGCGAGCTCGTGGTTCCGGAGAAGCAGATCGTCTTCTACGTCGATACGCTCTTCCCCAAACAATGGGTGGCACCCATCAAGGAGGGCGCCTTGCGCTGGAACAAGGCTTTCGAAAAGATCGGTTTCAAGGATGCGGTCGTGGTGCGTGATTTCCCGGCCGACGACCCGAAGTTCGATCCCGACAACCTCAAATACTCGTGCATCCGCTACGTCCCCTCGGCCGTCGCCAACGCTATGGGCCCCTCGTGGGTGGACCCCCGTACGGGCGAGATTCTCAACGCCTCGGTGCTGGTTTACAACAATGTGATCAAGATGCTGACCCAGTGGCGTTTCGTGCAGACGGCGCAGGTCGATCCCCGGGTGCGTGCCAAGACGCTGCCCGAAGATGTCGTCTACGAGTCGCTGGCTTATGTGGTGGCGCACGAGGTGGGCCATACGCTGGGCCTGATGCACAACATGGCGGCTTCGGCGGCCTATCCCGTCGAGAAGCTCCGCGACCCGGCCTTCACGCAGAAATACGGCACCACGCCCTCGATCATGGACTATGCGCGCTTCAACTACGTGGCGCAGCCGACCGACAAGGGCGTGAAGCTGACGCCTCCCGAGCTGGGCGAGTACGATTACTACGTCATCAAGTGGCTCTACTCCTACCTGCCGGGCGACAAGAGCGCCCGCGAGGAGGCCAAGACGCTCGAAACGTGGGTGGACGAGAAGGCCGGCGATCCCATGTACCGCTACGGCAAGCAGCAGGTGGCCAGCCGTTACGATCCCTCGGCCTTGGAGGAGGATTTGGGCGACGACCCGCTGAAAGCCAGTCAGTACGGTATCAAGAACCTGCAATATATCTCGTCGCATCTCAATGAGTGGATCACCGACGATCCCACGGCCGAGCACCGCAAGGCATTCTACGACCAGATCGCCAAACAGTATGCGCGTTACGTGAACAACGTGCTTTATAACGTGGGCGGCATCTACCTCACCGAAGCCAAGGACGGCACCAAGGCCCGGCGCTTCGAATCGGTTCCCCGCCAGCGGCAGAAGGAGTCGCTCCGCTGGGTCCTGAAACAGATCAGTTCGAACGAGTGGCTCGACAACGACGACATCTGCCGGCGCTTCGGTCTGAACATGAAGTATTCGCCCGAGATCAACAACGCGCTGGCCGCGACGCTGACCAAGCTCTACATGAACGTGACCCTTTCGTCGTTCGTCGCCGGGAAGGACCCCTACACCGTGGCCGAGTTTTTCGGCGACCTCTATACGGGCGTGTGGGACAGCGCGATCAACAACCGCAGGCTCACCAACGGCGACAAGATCGTCCAGAAGGCCGTCGTCAAGATGATGGGCACTGCGGCCAGCGCCGTCGGTGCGAAGAAACCCTCGTCGCTGGCCGACGGCATGGTCAGCTTCGAGGAGGCTTATGCCCCTTCCGTCGATCGGATACTGCTCTACGGGCTGGACGAGGGAGGACAGGCCGCGCAGTTCGAATCGGAACTGCGGCGTATCGAGGAGGAGCAGGGCAGCCGCTATGTGGCCGAACGTCTTTTCGAACGGAATTTCGGCTACGGCTATGCCTGGCAGAACTGGGTGCGCTCGACGGTGATCGACGAGGCTCCGGTCTATTACCTGGAGATGATGCTCAAAGTCCGGTCGCTGCTCGCTCGGCGGGTCGATACCGCTCCCGTGCAGGATCGTCCCCACTACAAGGCGATGCTTTACGCCGTCACCCAGATGATCGACCAGACGGATTACAAGTAATATGTGAATCCGCTGCGATGAAATGCCGGACCGGAAAGGCCGCATTCGTACTGCTCCTCGCGGGCGGCACGGTGCGGCCTTTCGCATGGGAGCGGAGCGCCGGGCATCCGGATGCCGGCCGGCGTTGGCCGACGGCTATTTCCCCGTCCGGTAGGCGGTCGGGGTGAGGCCGGTGTGCTCCTTGAAATATTTGCCGAAGAACGACTGGTTGGGAAAGCTGAGGTAATAGGCCACCTCCTGAATGCTCATCGTGGAGTATTTCAGGAGGTTTTTGGCTTCGAGCACGACGTAGTCGTCGATCCAGTCCGAGGCCGTGCGGCCCGTCGTCTTGCGGATGATCGTCGTCAGGTATTTGGGCGTCAGGTGCAGCTGCGCGGCGTAGAACCCGACCGAGCGGTGCTGCATGTAGTGCCTGGCCAGCTCCTTCATGAACTGGTTGAAATACTCCTCGTTGCGGCTGCGGGCCGAGGCGGGCAGGACGGCCGCCGCCGAGATGTGGCGGTCGATGACGCGGCAGACCTTGTAGGCCAGCGTGCGGATGACCGAGCGCATGACCTCGTCGGAATAGAGGTCCGTTCGCGGCGTGGCCCCTTCGGCGTCGATCTCGGCGAACGACCGCGTGATGCCGTTCCACTCCTCTTCGGTCAGCCGCAGGCAGGGCTGCTCCTCGACGCAGAGGAACAGCCGCGACAGCAGTTTGAAGTCGATGTTGATGCGCCGGATGAACTCCTCCTCGCACATCACGGCGTAGACCGAGGATTCGCGCTCGACGGACTCCATTTGCAGGATCGAGCCGGGAAGGTGTACGAAGAGCGTCCGTTCTTTCAGCGTATGGTGCCGCAGCCCCGAGGTGAAGGTGATCGAACCTTTGGAACAAAAAACGATGGCGAAGGCGTTCAGACGGGTCGGGTAGCGGAACAGGCCGATGTTGAATTCGTCCGTCACATCGACGCGCGAAGCGATCACGCAGCCATCGTAATAGAGGTCTCCCGGGCGCAGGGTGTTGGCTTCGAGAAGCGTGGCGAGCGAGAAACTCCGGATGTTCTTTTTCGTTCATTTTATGCTTGATTTTTTCGCAAATATAGTAAATCGGGAAACGGTTTTTCGCCGAAAGGTGCGAAATCGAACCAATCGGCGAATTTAACCGACACGGCGGCCTTTTTCAAGAGCCCCTAAAAGGAGAACTTTGCATCGAGAAAATGCGAAATCCATGAAACGAACGATCCTTGCAGCCGCGCTGCTTATGGCCGCGAGCTGTTCATCCCCCGAAAAGGCCCGGACGGTCGATCCGCTGCGGGTCGCAACCGTTGTCGCCGCACCTTCGGCCGATGCCGGAGCCGCGGTTTATGTCGGCACGATCGAGGAGGAGGCGTCGGCCTCCCTGAGCTTCCCGGTTTCCGGAACCGTCGCCCGCACCTTCGCGGACGAGGGGCAGCGGGTGCGTCAGGGGCAGCTGCTGGCCGAGCTCGACCCCACCTCGGCGCGCCGGACCTTCGAGGCCGCCGAAGCGGCCCTGAACCAGGCGAAGGATGCCTGCGAGCGTCTGCGGCAGCTTCACGACGCCGAGAGCCTGCCCGAAATCCAGTGGGTCGAGGCGCAGACGCGGCTTCGTCAGGCCGAATCGGCCTTCGGAATCGCCCGGAAGAACCTCGAAGACTGTTCGCTGAGCGCGCCTTTCGCGGGCGTCGTGGGCCGGCGGCAGGCATCGGCCGGAGAAAATGTGCTGCCGGGCGTTCCGGTGATGACGCTGCTGCGGATCGGGAGCGTCAAGGTGCGCTTCTCGGTGCCCGAGCAGGAGATCGCCGGGCTCGGGGCGGAGAGCCGCATCGGGGTCGTCGTCGCCGCACTGGGCGACCGTGCCTTCACGGCCGGGCGGATCGAGAAGAGCGCCGTGGCGAACCCCGCGGCCCATACCTACGACGTGCGGGCGACGCTTCCGAACGACGGGGGCGAGCTGCTGCCGGGCATGGTGTGCCGTGTGACGGTTTCGCCGGCCGGAGCCGCCGAGGAGATCGTCGTGCCGGTGCGCGCCGTGCAGCAGGCCGGCGACGGCAGCCGCTTCGTATGGACGGTGCGCGGCGATTCGGCCGTGCGCACGGCCGTCACGACGGGGCGTCTGGTGAACGACGGCATCGTGCTGACCGGGGGCATCGCTGCGGGCGACCGCGTCGTCGTGGACGGCATGCAGAAGATCGGCGAAGGCAGTAAAGTGACGGAGCGATGAAAGGTTCGAACAACGTGATCGCATGGTCGATGCGCAATTTCCGCATCACCTTCCTGCTCGTCGGGTGCCTCTTCGTCTTCGGCATCTACGGGCTGGTGCGCATTCCCAAGCAGGAGTTCCCGGAGTATACGATCCGGCAGGGCGTCGTCGTGGGAATCTATCCGGGCGCCACGAGCGAAGAGGTCGAAGAGCAGCTGGCCAAGCCGCTGGAGCAGTTCCTGATGACCTACAAGGAGGTGAAGCGTCCGAAGACCACCTCCACCTCGCAGAACGGCATGTGCTATGTGATGGTCGAGCTGGAGGACGACGTGAACGACAAGGACGAGGTCTGGTCGAAGATCAAACACGGGCTGGCGTCGTTCAAGATGCAGCTGCCCTCGGGCGTCGCGGCGCTCGTCGTGAACGACGATTTCGGCGACACCTCGGCGCTGCTCATCACCCTCGAATCGGATACGCGCTCCTACCGCGAGCTGAAAGGCTATATGGACGACCTGAGCGACCGCCTGCGGCGCATCGAGTCGGTTTCGAACCTGCGTCCCTACGGTGTGCAGTCGGAGCAGATTTCGGTCTACGTCGATCGGGAGCGGCTGGCGGCCTACGGCATCGGCGAGAAGGTGATCTCCGCGGCGCTGGCCTCGCAGGGGCTCACGCCGCTGGGCGGTGCGGTGAGCAATGCCGAGACCGAGACGCCGATCCACATCGCGCCCTCGCTGGCCGGGGAGCGGGAGGTCGCCGAGCAGATCATCTGGAGCGACCCCGAGGGCCACGTGCTGCGCGTGAAGGACGTGGCGCGCGTCGTCCGCGAATACGACGATCCGGACAGCTACATCCTCAATAACGGCCATCGCTGCGTCCTGCTGTCGATGGAGATGCGCGCGGGATTCAACATCGTGGAGTACGGCCGGGAGGTGGACGAGGTGCTGCACGCCTTCATCGAAGAGGAGCTGCCCGCCGATGTCGAGGTGCAGCGCATCGCCGACCAGGCCAAGGTCGTCGGGGACTCCGTGCGCGGCTTCCTCCGCGACCTGTTCGTCGCTATGGCCATCATCATCGCCGTGATGATGCTCCTCTTCCCGCTGCGTTCGGCCATCGTCGCGGCCATCACCATCCCGCTCTCCACGTTTATCTCGGTGGGCGTCATGTATCTGTGCGGCATTCCGCTCAACACGGTGACGCTGGCCGCGCTGATCGTCGTGCTGGGCATGATCGTCGATAACTCGATCGTGGTGATCGACGGCTATCTCGACTATCTCGGGCGGGGTTATTCGCGCTGGTTCGCCGCCGTGGAGAGCGCCCGGGAGTTCTTTCCCTCGCTGCTGCTGGCCACGGTCTGCATCTGCATGATCTTCTATCCGATCCTCTTCACGATGACGGGCATGTTCCGCGACTTCCTGACCTTCTTCCCGTGGACCATCACCATCAACCTGATGGTTTCGCTGCTGCTGGCCGTGCTGGTCATCCCGTTCCTCGAAATACTCATCATCCCCAACGTGCAGCCGCGCAGGGAGGACCGGAAATCCGTCACCGACCGGGTGCACGACTGTTACCGCCGGGTGCTGGCGTGGACCTTCCGCCACGGCTGGCTGACCATCTCGGCGGGCGTCGCCTCGGTGGTGGTGTCGCTGCTGATCGCCACACAACTGAAACTGCGCATGGTGCCCTTCGCCGACCGCGACCAGTTCGCCGTGGAAATCTACCTGCGTCCCGACACGCCGCTGGAGCGCACGGAGGCCGTCGCCGACTCGGTTTACCGGGTGCTGCATGCCGACGGGCGGGTGAAGTCGGTCACCTCGTTCGTGGGGTGCTCGTCGCCGCGCTTCCAGATGAGCTACGCCCCGCAGATCGCGGGCAAGAACTACGCGCAGTTCATCGTCAACACCACGTCGGTGGACGATACGGAGGCCATTCTCGACGAGTACGCCGATGCCTGGGCCGAGCGTTTCCCCGAAGCCTACGTCAAGTTCAAACAGCTCGACTACCAGAACGTTCCCTCGCTCGAATTCCGCTTCTACGGCAGCGACATCGACTCGCTGCGCCTCTCGGCCGACCGGCTGATGGCCCGCATGCGGCAGATGCCCGAGCTGGTGTGGGTGCACTCCGACTACGAAGATCCGCGCGCGGTCGTCGATGTGAGGCTCAATCCCGTCACGGCGCCCCAGCTGGGCATCACGCGGACGCTCGCGGCCGTCAATCTGGCGCTGGCCGCCGGGGACGTGCCCGTGGGGTCGGTCTGGGAGGGTGACTACAAACTGCCCGTCGTGCTGAAAAACGACGCGCGGCAGGGCGAACGGTCGCTGGCCGACATCGGCGACACCTACCTCTCCTCGTCGGTGCCGGGGGTGAGCGTCCCCTTGCGGCAGGTCGCCGACGTGGAGCCCGTGTGGAGCCAGTCGAAGATCGTACACCGCAACGGCATGCGCTGCATCACCGTCTCGGCCGACCTGAAACGCGGCGTCAACGCGATGCGGATGACCTCGCGGATCAATGAGGTGCTGAAAAACGAGATCGTGCTTCCGGCGGGCGTGGAGACCGAGTTGGGCGGTGCCCGCGAGTTCGACGCCGAGACCATTCCGCCCATCGCGTCGGGACTGAGCATCTCGCTGGTCATCATCTTCTTCTTCATCCTCGTGAACTTCCGCAAGTTCGGCATCACGCTGGTCATCATGGCCGCCATGTCGCTGTGCCTGTTCGGGGCCATGATCGGGCTGTGGATCGCCGACTTCACCATCGGGCTCACCTCGGTGCTGGGATTCATCACCCTGCTGGGCATGATCGTCCGCAACGTGATCCTGATGTACCAGCATGCCGAGGACAAGCGCAAAGTGTGCCGCTGGTCGGCGAAGCTGGCCGCCTACGACGCCGGCAAGCGCCGCATGGTCCCCATCTTCCTCACGACAGCCACCACGGCCGTGGGCGTCGTGCCGATGATGTTGGGCGGCAGTACGTTCTGGGCCCCCGTGGGCCTCACGATCTTCGCCGGGGGCATCGGTTCGCTGATCCTCGTGGTGACGATCCTTCCGGTTCTCTATTCGAAAATCTACAAGTGATGAAAAAGGCATTCATATATCTGCTCTTTGCGGCCTCCGCTCTTCCGGCGGGAGCCCAGACCCTTACGCTCGACGAATGCCGCGCCGCGGCCGCCGAGCACAACCGGACTTTGCAGAACAGCCGTTACGACCTCGAAGCGGCCCTCCAGACCTGCCGCGAGGCGTTCACCGGCTACTTCCCGCAGGTGTCCGCCACGGGCGGCGTTTTCCAGGCCCAGCACGGGCTGGTGCAGGCCGACTTCGGCATGACCGTCCCGCAGCTGGGGACGATGAATCTGCCGCTGTCGATGGTCAAGCGGGGGCTCGTGGGCGGCATCACCGCCGTGCAGCCCCTCTTCGCGGGGTTGCAGATCGTCAACGGCAACAAGCTCGCCCGGCTGGGCGAAGAGGTCGGGCAGTTGCAGCTGCGGAAGACCGAAGCCGAGGTCCGCGAACAGACCGACACCTACTATTGGCAGATCGTCTCGCTGCGCGACAACCTCTCGACCATCGGGGCCGTGGAACGGCAGCTGGAGGAGATTCACCGGCAGGTCGAACTTTCGGTCAAGGCGGGTCTCGTGACCACGAACGACCTGCTGCGCGTGGAGCTGCGTCAGCAGGAGATCGCCTCGAACCGGCTGAAAGTCGAGAACGGATTGAAGGTGTCGAAAATGTTGCTGGCCCAGCATATCGGCGTGGACTGGCACGGGTTCGATGTCGGGGATGCGGATTTCGGGGAGCCCGAGGCGCCGGGGGCTTTCTATGTTTCGGTCGAGGAGGCGCTCGACCGCCGGGCCGAATACCAGCTGGCCGAAAAGAACGTCGAGGCGCAGAAATACCAGAAGCGCATGGAGCGCGGCAAACGCCTGCCGACGGTGGGCGTGGGGGCCGGGTATCTTTATTATAACGTCACGGACAAGGACGTGGACGACGGGCTGGTTTTCGCGCAGGTTTCGGTGCCGATTTCCGACTGGTGGGGCGGCGCCCATGCGCTGAAAAAGGCCCGCATCCGCGAACGGCAGGCCGAGAATGACCGGCAGCAGGCCCGCGAGATGCTCGCCGTGGAGATCGAACGGACCTGGAGCGAGGTGGTGGAAGCCTATGCGCAGATCGAGCTCACGCGGCGTTCCGTGGCCTCGGCCGCCGAGAACCTGCGGCAGAACCGGAATTTCTATCAGGCCGGAACGGCCCCGCTGACCGACCTGCTCGATGCCGAGACGCTCTACACCCGGAGCCGCAACGATTTCACTTCGGCCTGCGCCGCTTACCGCACTTCGCTGGCCCGATACATGCGTGTGACGGGCCGCTGAAAAAAGCCCTGCCGAACGCGGCAGGGCTTTTTCGTGTCGGTCACTCCACGAAACGCCGGGTCACGCGCCAGCGCTGCATGAGCCATACCGTGAGCCAGCTTGCGGCGAAGGCTCCGCAGGCGATCAGCGGGATGCGCACCAGTGCCGGAAGTCCCGGAATCCGCTGCACGAGGTCGTAGCCGGCCTGCACGAAGATGAAGTGGCAGAGGTAGATGCCGAACGTGGCGCCCGCCAGCCGCGAAAGCCATGCGCGGGGCCTTGCGGCGGCTTTTTGCACGAGGATAAAGACCGGGGCGGTCATCAGAAAGACGTTGATGCCGGCGAAATACCAGACGATCTCCAGATAGGCGTAGTTGCCCGGGAACGCTCGCTGCATCATCATGTAGCCCGCTCCCGTGACGAGGTAGCCGACGAGGAACGCCGGGATGCAGATGCCCAGCGTCTTGCGCCAGCTCCATGCGGGCGGGAATTTCACGAGGTAGAAAGCCAGCACGAGGTAGCCCGCGAAGCCCGAGACGTAGTAGAAGGTTCCGAATTCGTTCCAGTCGCAGACGCCGTAGAGGCCCATGTTGCCGTAATTGCCGGCGTAGCCCAGCGCCGGGGCGAGCATCTTCACGTAGGGCAGCAGCAGCGTCGCACCCCAGATGCCGAGCACGATCCGCAGGTCGCGCCGCGAGGCCCGTTCGAGCCATGCGCTCAGGATCGGCAGGATGAAATAGAGCCCGAGGAGCATGTAGAGATACCAGAGCGGGGTGGTGTCGTAGGTGAAGTTGAAGACGAAGGTCCACATCTTGCGGAGCGTGGCTTCGCCGGTGAACAGCGCGGGGTCGATCGACGGGCTGGCCGTGCCGACGCAGCGCATGTAGAGGAAATAGAGCACGGGCAGCGCCAGCGACCAGAAGACGAGCGCCGCGAGGATGCGGCCGATACGCTTGCGGTAGAAGGTTCCGGCGTCGGTCCGCACGGGCAGCAGCAGCACGCCCGACATCATCACGAAGAGCGGCACGCAGGCCCGCACGAGACTGCCGGCCAGCGCCCCTTGCAGGAAGGTCGCGCGGTCGCTGTCGAACACGGCGACGAAGGGGTCGCAACTGTGGGAGAAGACCACCAGAAAGCAGGCGATCACGCGCAGGAGGTCTATCCAGCCGATGCGTTCGCGTGCCGGGGCGCCGGGGTCGGGGAGTCGGTTCTTCATCGTCGGGGCGCCTAAAAGGTGTTGCGGCGGATCATCTGGAAATCGCACTTGACCTTGGAGAGCGATTTTTCGAGGATCATCCGGGCCACCAGCACGCCCATCTGCCGGAAATCGGTCGAAATGGTCGTCAGGCCGTTGAGGATGATCTCGTTGATCGGCGACTCGTTGTAGGAGATGATGCTGATGTCGCGGCCCACGCGGTAGTTCCGCTCGCGGGCCCGGCGCACCAGTTCGATCAGCCCCAGATCGTACTGGCTGTTGAGAATCAGGTAGACTTCCTTTTCGCGGATGATCTCGGGGGTGATCTCCGTGTGGAACTCCACGGCGATCCCGTTGTCGCGGCAGAACCGCTCCACGGCTTTGCCCACCGAGGCGTAATAGAGGCTCGACGGAAGCGTCACGACGTTGAACCGGGAGCAGGTTTTGAGTTTCTTGAGCCCGTATCCCAGCCCTTCGTAGGCGTCGTTGGCGAAATCCTGATAGACGGCGCCGTAGTTGCCCGGCAGCTCCTTCATCCAGTGATCGACCAGAATGAGTTTTCGGTTGGGGATGCGCGTGAGTATCTTCAGCACCCGTTTCTGCGAGGCGGCGTCGAGCGGGAAGTGGGGCGTGATGACATAGTAGTCGAACAGGTCGAGATTCTCCTCGACGTAGTATTCCAGCAGATCAACGTTCTGGTTGTGGAGCCGGATGGTGATCTCGGCCGCGTCGCCGATCTCCCCGGCGAACGAGTTGAAAAGCACCTGCTTGTAGTTGCTCAGCTTGTCGAACAGCACGAGGACGCTCATTTTTTCCGAGACCCCTGCGGCCGAAACATAGAATCCCTTGCCCTGTCTGGCGTCGATGAATCCCTTGTTCCGAAGGATGGAGTAGGCTTTTTTGACGGTCTCCTTCGAGATGTCGAGCATGGCCGAGAGCTCGTTCATCGACGGCAGCAGGCATCCTTCGGCATACTCGCCGCTGCGCACCAGTGCCTCCACCTGCCCCACGATCTGTTTGTAAACCGGGACTTGGCTTTCATGATCTATTTTAATCGTTTCCGGCATGTTCTGTCATTAAAAAATGAAATAATAGTTGGTTTGTTCGTTTTTTTGCGTATATTTGCACCACACTACACAACACCAATCAAAGCAAGTACCACACCTCACAACTTTTATGTTGTCGTGTTACAAATATATGAAAAAAAACGCTAACCACTTTTTTTAATGAAAAAAACTTTCTTTCTCGGCCTTTCCGGTCTTTTGCTCGCCTCGGCCGCCCCGGCACAGCATTGGTCGCTGACCTGGAAAAAGATGCAGGCGGTTTCTCCCGGACTCGAACAGATCGGTTCGCTGTCGGCCGCTTCGTCGCGCGAGCTGGCCAACCCGCGCTGGTCGGTGGGATGCGAGTGCCTCGACCGCGAATATGCCGATTTTTCGGCTTACAAGCCGTATGTGGGCGAGCTGGGCGTGGGCGCCGCGCGCATCCAGAGCGGCTGGGCCCGCTGCGAGCAGAAAAAGGGGAAATACGAATTCGGGTGGCTCGACGAGGCGGTTGACGGACTCTGCGAACAGGGCATCCGTCCGTGGATGTGCCTCGCCTATGGAAATCCGGTGTACGGGGCCCAGAAGAGCCTGGGATCGCGCATATTCACCGACGAGGAGACGCTGCGGGCCTGGGAACGCTATGTGACGGCCGTGGCGCGCCGTTACAAGGGCCGCGTCAGCGAATGGGAGGTGTGGAACGAGCCGAACCTTCGGGGCGCCGACCAGTCCGCGGCCTATGCCGAACTGCTGATCCGCACGGCCGAAGCCGTCCGCAAGGTCGATCCCGAGGCGGTCATCATCGGTTTCGGCCTTTCGCGCATGCCGCTCGGATTCACGGGCCGGGTGCTGGACATCGTCCGCGAGCGCGGCAAACTGGACCTCATCGACTATGTGAGCTTCCATCCCTATTATGAAAATCCCGACGACGCCACGCCCGGCATCGAGGCGCTGGCCGAATTGGTCGCCTCCTACGATCCGCGCATCCGCCTCTTCTCGGGCGAGAGCGGCTGCCCGGCGGTCCTCGAATGGGCCCACGCGCTGCGCTACCACGAGTGGAGCGAGTACAGCCAGGCCAAATGGGTCGCGCGGCGTCTGGCCAACGATTTCGCGCTGGGCATCCGGTCGTCGATCTTCGCCATCGCAGACAATCAGTATCCCAATATGTTGCAGTCGTTCGGGCTGCTGCGCACGAACCTGCTGAAACAGGTGGTCTACAAACGGCCGTCGTATCATGCCATGCAGCACATGGTCAACCTGTTGCACAGCGGGGTGAAGCCGGCGGGAAGGCTGGCGTTCACGGCCAATACGGCCCGTGAGATCGCCCTCGTGGGACTGTCGGATGCCGACGGCAAGCCGATCGGCGCGATGTACTGGTACTCCGACCGCATTCCGGGCGACGAACTGGCCTGGGACCGCGTCGAGATGAGCGTCGAGGGGCTTTCGCTGGAAGATCCCGTGCTCGTGGATGCCGTCACGGGCCGCGTCTACGACCTGCCGCTGCCCCACGGCAGCCGCGACGGAGGCCGCATGAAACTGACCGGATGCCCGGTGTGGGACGCCCCGATGCTGCTGATCGAGCGCAGCGCCGTGCCGTTCCGCGGCGAAGCCGTCGAACGCAAGGCCGCCGGAACCCGTCAGGATATGCTTTATTGACCCAGCTTTTTCGTTAAGCCGAGCGCAGAGCCGCATTCGACCGGGCGCTGCCGAGGCGAAAGTGCATAAATGAACCTATAACCAATGACAACCGCAACCGTCGGGAAGAAAAACCCGAAGTACAAATGGGAAGTGCTGGCCCTGCTGTGGGTCGCCTATCTCCTGAACCAGGCCGACCGTCAGGTCTTCAACGTGGTGCTTCCGCTCATCCGCGAGGACCTGGGCCTGAGCGATGTGGCCATCGGCTCCATCGCCACGGTCTTCAACCTTTTCTACGCCGTGCTGGTGCCCATCGGGGGACTGGTGGGCGACCGTTTCAGCCGGAAATGGATCGTCACGGGGAGTATCCTGTTCTGGAGCGTGGCCACGATGTTCACGGGCCTCTGCAACGGGTTCGTGATGCTCGTGCTGATGCGCAGCGTCGCCACGGGCGGCGGCGAGGCATTCTTCGGACCGGCCAACTATTCGCTGCTGGCGCAGTACCACGACAAGACCCGGGCCTTTGCCATGTCGATCCACCAGACCGCCTACTACATCGGCATCATCATCAGCGGCTACGCTGCGGGCTATGTCGGGCAGCTGTGGGGCTGGCGCAGCGCTTTCTACGTCTTCGGCGCTGTCGGCGTCGTGCACGGCGTCATCATGGCCGTGCGGCTGAAGGACAAGAAGGAGCCGGCCGCCGTCGCCGCCGCGTCGGCCGCGGAGCCCAAGCCTCGGTTGACGGAGGGCTTCCGCATGGTCTTCACCACGCCGACGGCCCTGATCCTCACCGTCTGCTTCTCCGGGCTGATCTTCGTGCTGACGGGCTATCTCACGTGGATGCCGACCTACCTCTACGAGAATTTCGGCATGGACCTCGCGGGCGCCGGCTTCCACTCGATGTTCTACACCCACCTGTTCGCCTTCGTCGGCGTGCTGCTGGCCGGACGCCTCTCGGACAAGCTCGGAAGCCTGCATCCCGCATGGCGTATGGCCATGCAGGGCTTCGGACTGCTGGCCGCCGTGCCGTTCATCGTCCTGATGGGCAACTCGGTCACGCTGTGGGTCATCTACGTCGGGTTCGCCGGCTTCGGATTCGCCCGCGCGTTCTTCGACGCCAACACCTATACGGTGCTCTACGACGTTATCCCGCCCCGGTATCACTCCTCGGCCTCGGGCGTGATGATCATGACCGGATTCGCCATCGGCGCGCTGGCTCCGCTGGTGCTGGGCATGGTGAAGCAGGCCGCGGGGCTGTCGTTCGGCATCTCGATGCTGGCCGTCGTGTGGCTCGTGTGCGGCGCGGTGATGCTCCTGGGAGCCAAATATTTCTATATGAAGGACTATAACAAGATCAGACATGAATAGTAACCTGAAAACCAGAAAAGCGAAAGCAGGTCTGCTGCTGATCGCGTCGCCCCGTTTCAAGACGCTGGGCGAAGGGCTCCGGCGGGGCACGTATGCCGAACGCAAGGACGCCGATGTGAAAAAGATACTTGCGACGATGGAATTCCTCGACGTTGTGTTCCCCGGGATCGTCTACGACAAGGAGGAGGCCGTGGAGGCTATGGACCGCTTCTACATGGAGAAGGTCGATTTCGTCATCGCCGAGTTCCTTTCGTGGTCCGAGGACTTCGCGTGGATACGCTTCCTGCGCGACATGCCCGAGGTGCCGATCCTCTTCGTCAACGTCGCCAAGGACCACGTTTCGTTCCGGGACACGCTGGACGAGGACGACTTCATCGACTACCTCTGCGCCGGAACGCTCGTCGGATCGCTCGAAGCCTCCGGGTCGGTGCCCCGCACGGGACGCCGGCACGTGAAGGTCGTGATGGGTTCGCGCGAGGAGGTCACCGGGCAGATCCGCCTCTTCGCTTCGGCGGCCCGCGCCCGCGCCATCCTCCGCCAGTCGAACCTGGGGCTGCTGGCCAACTACAACGAGGCCATGTGGTCCACCTACATCGACCCGTACGACTTGTTCACCAAGCTGGGCCCCGAAATCCGCTTCCTGCCCTATTCGACCTATGGCGAGATGATCGACGCCGTGAGCGACGAGGAGTTGCAGGCGTACTGCGGCGAGCTGACCTCGCGCTACAAGATGATGGACGACGTGGCGCGCGACAAGTTCGAAGCCTCGGTGCGCGCCTCGATCGGCTTGCAGAAGATGGCCGAGCGGTCGGACATCGACGTGATGGTCTTCAACGACATCGACCGGGCCATGTTCGAGCTGGTGGGCCTGCGCGCCGGGTTCTACCACCCGTGGTTCAACGACAACTGTTCGGTGCTGGTTCCCGAGGCCGACATCGGCGCGGGTCTCATCACCTACCTGCTGAAGCTGATCTCGGGCAAAAACGTCAACTTCCTCGAACCCTTCCACATCGAGTCCGACTACGGCACCTTCGCCGGCGGCCATGCCGGTCCCAACGACCACAACGACCCCGCCTGGCAGCAGAACGTGGTCATCGCCCGCGACGTGCGCTTCGCCAAGACCTCCTACAAGTACGCCGGGGCTCCGTTCGCCTGGTACCGCATCTCGCCGGGGCGCAAGACAATGGCGCAGCTGGTGGAGTGCGACGGACGCTACAAGCTGGTCGCCACGCTGGTCGATTCGCTCGAAGGCGATCACATCCTGGCCACCTATTCGCACAGCATCTTCCGCCCGGTGGTTCCCGTCGAGCGGCTCTTCGAAGAGATCCTGAAAATCGGCACCACGCAGCATTTCGCCATCGTTGACGGCGACTACCTGCGCGAGCTGGGCATGTTGGCCGAGATCATGGACTTCGAATATCACGAAATTATGAATTAACCCTATAAAACCGTATTTCTATGAGTTTCATGTACAACCCCTTTCCGTATGACGACCCCCGCGCCGTCAACCGTCCGGCACTCCCGAAGAAGACCGTCGGGGTGGTCGTCGCCGGAACCTCCAAGGCTGCCGCCGCCCTGGCCGGGGAGATCGCTTCCCGCCTGAAAGCCGCGCCCGGCAAAAACGTCGTCGTCGGGTTCGACGGCTACGCCACGGCCGACTGGACGCGGATGGTCAACCTGCTCTCGCAGCAGTTGCTGGGCAAAGGGATCGGAGTGGACGTAGCGGCGTTTACCGAGGTGCTCAAATCCGAGCGGGAGATCGCCGACATGATCAACCCCAATCTGGAATGGGACACTTCGAAGGACCCGTCGCTGCTGTTCGGTCGCCTGATCGAGCGCGGTTACGAGGATCTGTTCGACGCGTCGAAATTCGCGGCGTTCAGGCAGCGCCTCGAAGCGCTCCGGGCCCCTGCCGCCGAAGGGCGCGTGCTGATCGTCTACGGCAGCGGATGCCTGGTCGAGGAGGTGCGCGGACTCTATGACATCAAATGTTATTTCGACGTGACGCCCAAGGAGGCGATCCTCCGCATCCGCCGCGGCCAGTTCGCCAACCTCGGCGACCGGGTGGCCGCTCCGGTCAACCGGGTGATCCGCCGCTGCTACTACGTCGATTTCGAGATGGGCGTGCGTCACCGCGGCAAGCTGCTGCGCGGCGAGCTGCTCGATTTCTACATGGCTTCGGACAGCCCCGACCATATCCACATGATTCCGATGGAGGCGTTGTCCGACATCTTCCGGGCGCTGGCCGGCTATCCGTTCCGCTGCAAGCCGGTCTATTTGGAGGGCGTGTGGGGCGGCACCTACGTCAAGAAGCTCCGCAACCTGCCCGACTCGATGCGCAACTGCGCGTGGGTCTTCGACCTGATCCCGATGGAGGTGTCGATCGTCGTCGAGGCCGGGGACGAAAAAATCGACTTCCCCTATTTCTCGTTCGTGCAGAAGGAGGGCGAGGCCATCATGGGCCGTCCGTGCGTCGAGAAGTTCGGCGGTTACTTCCCCATCCGCTTCAACTACGACGACACGTTCCACAGCAACGGAAACATGTCGATCCAGGTGCATTCGGGGGCCGAATACAATCAGAAGAATTTCGGGGAGCTGGGCCGTCAGGACGAGAGCTACTACGTGGTGGTGGCCGGACAGGACGCCAAGACCTTCGTGGGCTTCCGCGACGATGCCGACACCGAGCAGTTCATCCGCGACATCAAGCTGGCCGACACCGAATACAAGCCCGTGGACTACCTGAAATACGTCAGCTACGAGGATTCGAAACCCGGCTTGCAGGTGATGCTTCCCGCCGGGACGATCCACTCGTCGGGCCGCAACCAGGTGGTGCTCGAAATCGGCAGTCTCACGATCGGCTCCTATACCTACAAGCTCTACGACTACCTGCGCGCCGACCTCGACGGCAAGCCGCGCCCCATCCACACGTGGCACGGCGAACGGACGCTGGCCTACGAGCGCACGACCAGCTGGGTGCGCAATAACATCGTCCAGCAGCCCCGCACGGTGCGCGAGGGCGACGGCTGGGCCGAGAAGATCGTCGGCGAGCACGATTTGCTCTACTTCACGCTGCGCCGCCTCGAATTCGAGAAACGCATCGAGGACGACACCTGCGGCAAGTTCCACGTGCTGACGCTCGTGGACGGCGAACGCATCCGCATCCGTTCCGTCGCACAGCCCGAACGCTATTTCGATGCCGAGTATATGGATATGGTCGTGGTTCCCGCGGACATGGGCCGTTACGTGATCGAGAACCTCCGCACGGAACCCATCTGCGTCCACAAAACGATGCTGAAAGATGGGTTCGACAAGGAATAGCTGCCGTCTGCTGCTCGATGTCGGGGGAACGTTCCTCAAATCGGCCGTGGCGGACGCCGCCGGGCAGCTTCTGTCCGGGTCGGAGTTCAGTTGTCCGATTCGTTCGGAGGGCTCCCGTGAGGAGATCGAAGGCTCCCTGGCCGCTGCGGTGGTCCGGGGCGCGGCCTTCGCCGCGGAGCGGGGCATGGAGCTTGCCGGCATCGGCATCGCCATTCCCGGACCGTTCGACTATGCGGCCGGCGTCTCCCGCATGACGCACAAGTTCCGCAGCATCTGCGGCGTCGATCTGCGCGGCGTGCTGCACGCGATGCCCGGCGTTCCCGCCGATGCGGAGATCCGTTTCATGCAGGACGTGAACGCCGCGCTGGCCGGGGAGATCGCCCGGGGCAACGCCGCCGGATACGGCGCGTCGGCGCTCGTGTCGCTCGGCACGGGGCTGGGCTTCGCCCTGAGCCGTGACGGACGGGTGCTGTGCAACCCGGCGGGCGGTCCGAAGGTGGTGATCTTCAACCTTCCCTACCGCGACGGCATTTTGGAGGACTACGCTTCGAAACGGGGATTCCTGCGCATCTACGGCGAGCTTGCGGGCCATACGGACCCGGCGCTGACGGTGGCCGATCTGGGCCGCATGGCCGGCGAGGGGGATGCCCGGGCCCGCGAGACCTTCGCAACGGTCGGGGGCATCCTTGCCGCGGCGCTCCGCGACCTGCTCGTCGAACACGGCGTCGAATGCCTCCTGCTGGGCGGTCAGATTTCGCGTTCGTTCGCCTATATGGAAGCGGCCCTGCGCGACGGACTGCGCGATGTCGCGGGGCTGACCCGCATCGCACCCGCGGAGCATATCGGCGAAGCGGCCTTCTACGGACTGCTGGCCCAGGCGGACGGCGTTTGCTGACATGCGGGCGTTGTGGAAAACCGTTCATTCGTGCGATTGTTCCCGAACCGGCGGGCATGTCGAAGTATCTAATTGCTTTCATTTTTTTATCTTTGCAGGAGAGGCGGCTGCCTCTCCTGTTTTCGAATCGCAGAGACCATGACTGAGAAACACCGCAGATTCCTGCGCGCCGTGCGCGCTTTCATCCCCCGCGAGCGGGTTTACACCGACTACTTGCGCCGGTTGGCGTGGGGCACCGACGCGGGATTTTACCGGCTCGTCCCGCAGATCGTCGTGCGTGCCGCCCACGAGGAGGAGATCGTCCGCATCATGCGGGCGGCCGCCCGGCTGGGCGTGCCCCTGACCTTCCGGGCCGCGGGCACGAGCCTTTCGGGGCAGGCCGTCAGCGATTCGGTGCTCGTGGTGGCGGGCAAACATTGGGAGCGTTGCGAGGTGCTCGACGGCGGCCGTGCCGTGCGGCTCCAGCCCGGCGTCGTGGGCGCGCGGGTCAACGAGGTGCTGAAACCTTTCGGATACCGCTTTCCGCCCGACCCGGCTTCGATCCGAAGCGCTATGGCGGGCGGCATCGTGATGAACAACGCCTCAGGCATGAACTGCGGCACGCATGCCAACAGCGACCGGATGCTGCTCTCGGCGCGGCTGGTGCTGGCCGACGGCACGCTGCTCGACACGGGCGACGAGGCGAGCCGCCGGGACTTTTCCCGGAGCCACGGGGAGTTTCTGCGCGCCGTCGAAGCGCTGCGCGACTGGGTTCGCGGCGACGAGGCCCTGACCCGGCGCATCCTGCACAAATACTCGATCAAGAACGTCATGGGGCTGAACCTGCTGCCGCTGGTGCGCTTCGACGATCCGTTCGAGATCATCGCCCACCTTATGGTCGGTTCCGAAGGGACGCTGGCGTTCCTGGCCGGGGTCACGATGCGCACCGAGCGCGAATACGAACACAAGGCCAGCGCGATGGTCTATTTCAGCGACATCGGCGAGGCGAGCCGCGCCGTCGTGGAGATGCGCAAGTTGCAGGACGCCGCCGGGGAGCGCATCGTGCACAGCGCCGAGATGCTCGACAGCAAGTCGCTGGCGTCGGTCGGCGATGCCACGGGCGAGGGCCTTACGGCCGTGCTGACCGAGACCAAGGCCCACACGCCGGAGGAGCTGGCCGCCAATGTCGCCCGCATCGGGGAACTGCTGGAGCGGTTCGCGCTCTACGTTCCCGCACGGTTTACGGACGATCCGGCCGAGCAGGCGAAATATTGGGCCGTCCGTTCGGGCATCTTCCCGGCGGTGGGCGGCAGCCGTCCCGCCGGGACCACCTGCCTGATCGAGGACGTTGCCTTCCACATCGAGGACCTGCCCCGCGCCACGGCCGAATTGCAGGCGCTGATCGCCCGCCACGGCTACGACGACGCCTGCATCTACGGGCATGCTCTCGAAGGCAACTACCATTTCATCATCAACCAGTCGTTTTCGACCCCGGCCGAGGTGGCGCGCTACGAGGCGCTGATGAACGACGTTGCGGAACTCGTCGTCGGCAGGTACGACGGCTCGCTTAAAGCCGAGCACGGCACGGGGCGCAACATGGCGCCCTTCCTCCGCCGCGAGTGGGGCGACGACGCCTTGGCCGTGATGCGGGCCGTCAAGGAGTTGTTCGACCCTGCGGGTCTGTTGAATCCCGGGGTGATCTTCAACGACGATCCCCGCTGCCACCTCTCCCATTTCAAACCCCTGCCGCTGACCGATCCCCTGATCGACCGCTGTATCGAATGCGGGTTCTGCGAGGTGAACTGCCTGACATGCGGGCTGACCCTCTCGTCGCGCCAGCGCATCGTCGTGCGCCGCGAGATCGCCCGGCTGAAAGCCTCCGGCGAGAATCCGCGCCTCGTGCGGGAGCTCGAACGCGGCTACCGTTACCCCGGGGAGCGGACCTGCGCCGGGGACGGGCTTTGCTCGACGAGCTGTCCCGTGGGAATCAATACGGGGGAACTGACCCACGCCCTGCGCGCCCTGAGGGTGCCGCCCGGGAGTGCGGGACATGCCGCCGGGGAGTTTGCGGCCCGCCGTTTCGCCGGGCTGAAAAACACCCTGCGCCCCGTGCTGACGCTGGCCGACACGGCGCACCGGGTTCTCGGCACCCGGACGATGACCGCTGCCGCGAAGGGGCTGCATGCGCTGGGGCTTCCCCAATGGCTGCCCTCGATGCCGCGGGCCTACCGGATGCCCGAAACGCTGCGTACGGCGTCCGCGCCGGGACCGGACAAGGTGGTCTATTTCCCGAGCTGTATCAACCAGACGATGGGTCTCGCCCGTGAAACGCCCGTCACGGAACCGCTGGCCGGCAAGATGGTCGCGCTGCTCCGCAAGGCGGGTTACGAGGTAGTCTTTCCCGAGAACATGGAACGTCTCTGCTGCGGCACGATCTGGGAGAGCAAGGGCATGGCCGACATCGCCGACCGCAAGACCGCCGAGCTGGAAGAGGCGCTGTGGCGCGCCAGCGGGGAGGGACGCTGGCCGGTGCTGTGCGACCAGAGCCCCTGCCTGCACCGCATGCGCGAGAAGATCGGCCGCATGAAACTCTACGAACCGGCGGAATTCATCTGGACCTTCCTGCGCGACCGGCTGGAGTTCCGGCCCCAGCCGGGACCCGTCGCCGTGCATGTCACCTGTTCGATGCGCCGCATGGGGCTGGACGGAGTGATCGTCGCGCTGGCGCGGCTGTGCGCCGACGAGGTGGTGGTGCCCGAGGAGGTCGGATGCTGCGGATTCGCCGGCGACCGCGGATTCACGCATCCCGAGGTCAACGCCTGGGCCCTGCGCAAACTGCGTCCCGTCATCGAACGCTCGGGCGCGAAGGCGGGTTATTCGAACAGCCGCACGTGCGAGATCGGGCTTTCGGCCCGTTCGGGCGTGCCCTACGTCTCGATCGTCTATCTGGTCGATGCCTGCACGACACCCAAAGAAAACCCCGGAGCCTGAGCCCCGGGGTTTTTCTCATACCAGCAGTTCGTAGTCGATGTGCCATACGCCCGTCTCCCCGGGAAAGACCCGGAACGGGGTGTAGGGTTCGAGGCAGGCCGCCGTGGGGCAGGCCCAGAAGACCATGTGCGACAGCTTTCCGCTGCCCGAAACCCGGATGCCCGCACCCGTGCGGAGGTTGCGGAGACTGAATCCGTACTCCCGGGCCTCGGGGTCCTGACCGTGGAGGTCGCCCATGAAGACCGATTCGCCGGGGTTCAGCGGACGGCTGAAAGCGATGCCGTCGGGCGTCAGCGCCACGCTGTCGTAAGCCTCGCGCCACGTTCCCTCGGGGCGGAACGGGAAATGGATCGAGGTGTCGGGGCCCGTGGCCATGCGGTCCGGCGTGAAGAAGTTGTGGTTGTAGACATGGCCCGTGAGCGGCGCGGGACCGAGGTTTTTGAGCGTGTACTCGATCCGCAGGCCCGGGGCGTCGGTCAGCCGCAGCGTCTTGCGGTAGTCGTAGCCGTATTCGTCGCTCAGCAGCCGGTGGCGGAACTCCACGCGGTCGCGCTCGGCGGTCACCTCCCGGATGCCGGGATCGGCGATCTCGTAGAGCCGGAAGCGGTCGTAGGGCTGGTCGGAGAATTTGCGCAGCGTGCCGACCCCGATTTTGAGGAACTCCTGCCCGGGACGCGCCTGTTCGTAACCGATCTGGGTGAATTCGTCCGCGGGGCCCGTCAGTCCGTCGTGCCGCAGGGGATCGTGCCGGGGCTGCCATTCCGAGACGTAGCGGTGTCCCCGGCTGCGCAGGTCGCGCACGACGCCGCTCCAGTCGAAGCGTGTGCCCCGGTAGTAGCCGCATTCGGCGTCGGGGAGGCACACCACGGCCGAGACGTGGCGGTTGGCGATGCGCAGGGCGGGAGCCTCCGACACCCGGGTGCCGGAAGCTCTCGTCGTTGCATTCGGTTGCAGCTCGCGCATGGTTATTTCGTCTTTTCGTAAACCAGCACGGCGAGGTCGTATTGCCCCAGCGTCACTTCGCGGCCGTCGGCCGAAACCCGTGCGCCGCCCAGCGTCGAAGCCTCCGTGAAGCGGTAGCCCGGAACCTCGATCACGCCCTTCACGGCGGCTCCCTCCTGCGTGCGGGTGGCCACTACGGCCATGCCGTCGCCGTTGGTGTAGGCGCGCGCCTCGATGCCGGGGTTCGACAGCGTGAAGCCCTCCGTGTCCCGGTAGGTGCCGACCAGCAGCAGGTCTTCGTACTTGCCCTTGATGGCGTTGACCTGGGCCAGATAAGCCTGATAATGCGGCGTCTTGTCGATCAGGTCGCGGCAGCGGTAGATCTCGATGTCGTTGCGCAGGCCCTTCAGCAGCGTGTTGTTCACACGGCGTTCGATGTCCGTGTCGTCGCGGATCTCGCGGTCGGAGATGATGATCTCGGGGAACGTGTAGCGGAACCAGTCGATGAAGCTGTACTTGCCGGCGGTGACCTGATAGATGTGGATGTAGTCGCAGTACTGCGCCGTGACATCGGTCAGCCACTCCGTGCCGAGTGCGAACTCGGGGTCGAAGCTGACGTTGCGGTCGCGGACCATTTTCAGCACCTCGGCCTTGTCGGCGATCACCCGCATGTTGGGCACCGGGAACTCCCGGCTCAGGTCCCAGTTGGTGGCGCGTTCGCCGTATCCGAGTTGGTCGTAGAAGACGCTGTTGGCGCCGTACTCGCGGGCGCGGTCGGCCCATTCGAGCAGCATCTTGCGCCAGATCGGCGCGCGGGTGTCGGCCACGACGAACGTGCGGGCGTTGTAGTCGGCCAGGAACGTGCCCTGACCCGTGAAGCGGTACTGTTCGAAGAGCTCGGCGCCCGTGTTGTCGCGGTAGCAGATCTCCTTGCCCCGGCCGCTCTTGTAGAACTCGCTCTCGCGGTCGATCAGCTTGCCGTTGAAATAGAGCAGCACCTTGCCGCCGTCCTTCTTGTAGTCGGCGATGGCCTTTTTCCAGCCTGCGTCGCCGCCCTGCGCGGGATCGGCGTTGTAGTGGGGATTGCCGTGGTCCATGCCCGTCTCCCACCATCCGAAGGTGAAGACGGCGTCGGCCCCGACGCTCTCGCCGACATCCTTGATGCGGCCCGGCAGGTCGGTGTACTTGAACAGCAGTTCGCCGTACTGGTGGCGGAAGATGATCCGCTGCCAGCTGCGCATCTTCTTGACCCACATCGGCGCGTCGCGGTGGTCCCACCACGTGTCGGCCCAGCGGCGGTAGTGCTTCGAGGTCTCGTGCCACGAACCCGTGTAGGGGGCTATGACGTTGGCGTCGCACGTCCACGTTTCGCCGGCGAAGCAGTGCGGGAACTTGTAGAATCCCGATTCCAGCCGCGTGAATTCGCCTTCGGCGTCGGGGTAGAGGCGCAGGCCGTGCCCCGTGTCCTGGAACGTCGTGTCGTGGCTGCCGAAATAGATTCCCTCGCTGTCGCCCACGTAGGCGAAGCAGTTCGAGGCCATGCAGCCGCCCGTGCCGCCCGTGACGGTGCGCATGGGGTATTTGGCGTCCATCTGGCGGAACTTCTGCGCCGGGGTCTTGTAGGGCGAAGCGTTGCTGTGGCGGAAAATCATGCCTTTGGGATCGTCGTACAGCTGGCCTCCGGTGTGGGTGAGCAGCAGCTTGTGGTCTTCGGGAAGCGGCATGCCGCCCACCAGCGGGTAGTGCAGTTCGCGGACGATCGTGTGGGGCTGGCCGTTCTCGATCTTCGACGCGAAACGCACCTCGTCGCCTTCGAGTGTGATGTCGAGCGTGAGGCGCATGTCGAGCTTCACGGCTTCGCGGGTGGTGAAGTCGGTGGCGTTCAGGCGGTCGTAGGTCAGTGTCAGCGTGTCGCCCCGGCGCGAGATGCGGGGCGTCTGCTCCCCAGGCAGCACCTCGATCTCCTTGGCCTTCTGCGTGTCGTAGTAGAGGCGCCAGAGATAGTCGCCGCCGGCGTAGTCCCGGCCGGTTTCGAGGTTCCTGATGCTGGTCAGGCGGCCCCGGTCGTCGATCGAGACTTGCAGTTTGTCGTTTCGGAGCGTGTGCTCTTTCGGAGCTGCCCCGGCGGCCGGGAACAGCAGGATGCCCGTGCATGCGAGCAGCAATTTCACCATTTTGTTCATGTGTCTCTTCGCGTTGTCGCCGCACCGGCGCCGGACGCCCCGCGAAGGGCGCCCGGCGGGTCCGGCTTTGTGAGTTAGTAACCCGGGTTGTTTTCCTTGATGTTTTTCATGACCTGCATCGTGGTGGTCGGGAGAGGCCACAGATAGCTCTTCGGAGCCACGAACTTGCATTCGGCGAGAATCTGTGCGTAGGCGTTGCTGTTGAAGAAGTCGGCGGCGCCTTTGGCCACGGGGGCCATGAAATCGACGCATCCGTCCTCGTCCACCTGAGGCACGGCCCCGTGGAACCACATGTTGTTGTCGATATAGGCGCGCTGGAGCTTTTGGTCTTTCTTCGGCAGTCCGATCCAGGGGCGGTTGAGCACCTTCTCGGCGATGCGCCAGCGCCAGATGTCGTACAGGCGCAGGTTTTCGAAAGCGAACTCCATGCGGCGCTCGGTGCGCAGGATCGTGCGGAGCTTGTCCTGCGACCGTTCGGTGATGGCCGGATAGTCGGAGGTGGCCGTGACGGACGCCTTGTAGGCGCGGGCGCGGACCTGGTTCATGGCGTCGAGCACCGTGTCGTCGATCTCGTTCAGCTCGATCTTCGCCTCGGCGTACATCAGCAGGACATCGGCGTAGCGCAGGATGAGCTTGTCGTTCTCGGGCTCGAACGGAGCCAGCCAGTCCTCATCGACGTGCTTTTTCAGCACCAGACCGTTGTAGGAGGCGTATTGGTTCGAGGTGCCCTGAATCTTGTAGGAGCGCGAGTCGTTGTTGACCACTTCCGCCCCTTCGCGCGAGCTGTACACCTTGTCCCGGTCGAAATGCGGGTCGAAGATCACGCCCAGATGCTGCGTGCCGTGCTCCACGATGGTATAGGTGCAGCGCGGGTCGCGGTGCTCGAACGGTTTGTGGGGGTCGTAGACCGTCGATTCGTCGATGGGCTTGCCCTGATCGTCGAGGAACGCGCAGAGGAGGTACCACGAAGGCAGGCAGGTCGTGCAGGTCGGGGCTCCCGACAGACGGGGCAGTTTGGCCGTGCAGGCCTGACCGCCGAGATACTGGTATTTCGAGTCGTTCGACAGCGCTTTCGAGCGGGGAATGTTGAAAATGCCCTCGGGCGAGTGTTTCGTGGCGTTGCGGAACAGCTGTCCGAAATCCGAATGGAGGGTGTAGGCATTCAGCTGCATGCAGTTCCAGGCGGCGTCGCGGGCCTCCTTGAAGAGCTTCTCGGCCTCGGCCGGATCGTCGTCGCCGAAACCGCCCCGTTCGGTCGAGTCCCATTTGCGGATCGACGCGAAGTGGAGGGCGAAGCGGGCCTTCATGCCGTAGGCCGCGCCGCGCGTGGCGCGCTCGATCTCGCCTCCGTAGGATACGGGCAGGATCGGCGCTACGTCGTCGAACTCTTTGAGAATGTCGGGAAGAACGGTCCACATGTCGCTGCGGGTCAGTTCGTAGGCGCTCTCGCGGCCCTGCTCGGAGTCCATGTCCATATCTTCCGGAACCACGACGGGATCGCCGAAGTGGATCATGATGCGGGCGTAGAAGCAGGCGCGGTAGAAGCGGGCGTTGGCCATGATGCGGTCGTAGCGGGCCTGTTCGATCCGGCCTTCGTGCTTGCGGAGCTCGGTGATGATCTTGTTGCAGCGGTTGATGCCCGTGTAGGTGATGTCCCACATGCGGACCGAGAGCGGATAATCGGAGTTTACGCCGTCGATCAAGAAGCGGCCCGGGGAGTTGCGGTTCTGCCCGTCGTCGGTCAGCATGTCCAGCTCGGTCTGGTTGCCGGAGGTCCATTCGTTGCGTTCCATGGGCCAGTAGGTGTGGTGGAGCAGGGCGTTGAGGTTCAGTTCGAACTGCTCGGCCGTCTGGAACCACGAGCCGCTGGCCGCCTTGTCCCTGGGCGAAAGGTCCAGGTCGCTGCACGAAACTGCCAGGCTGCCGGCCAGGGCGAATAATGCGATTTTAATGGTTTTCATATGCTTTTCTCTCTTTGATGCGACGTTAGAATTTGAGCTGTGCGGAGAAGAGTACCGATTTGGTGATGGGATAGCCGGTGGTGCCGACCTCGGGGTCCCAGCCCTCGGGGAAGTGGCTGTGGGTGAAGAAGTCGGTGAGCGTCACGGCGAAGCGCAGGCTCTTGACGTGGATTTTGCTCATCCATTTCTGGGGCAGGGTGTAGCCCAGCGAGAGGTTCTTCACGCGGAAGTAGGAGCCGTCGAAGAGCCAGTAGTCGGAGATCGCATAGTTGTTGTTCGCGCTGGCCCACGAATAACGCGGGTATTTGGCGCGCTTGTTCTGTTCGATGGTGTTTTTACGGCTCCACGAATTCCCCCCCCCGATGTAGGTGGCGAAGTTATACCACTGACCGCGGAGCGGCTGCACCATCTCGTCCGTCAGATAGGAGTTGCGCTGGCCGACGCCCTGGAACGTCAGGTTGAAGTCGATGCCGCGCCAGGCCAGATCGACCGAACCGCCGTAGTTGAAGTGCGGGAGCGAGGAGCCTAACACCCGGCGGTCGTAGTCCGTCGAGATGAGCGGATTGTTCGGGTCGCCGTCGCCGAAGTTCCGGTAGCGGATGTCGCCCGGGGAGACGTAGGAACCCATGGTCGCCGAATTCGCAACCTCTTCGGGGGTCTGGTAGAGGCCCTCGCTGACGTAGCCGTACCACGATTGGTATTCCTCGCCCTCGCGGATGATCTTGCCGTTCGAGATGACCTCCTTGTTGCCGATGTAACCCATCTTCGAAACGTCGTCCGAAAGGTTGAACGTGAGTCCGTAGCTGAAATCGCCGATGTTGTCGCGCCAGCCGAGGGTGATTTCCCAGCCTTTGGTGTTCATGTCGCCGATGTTGTCGTAGGGGTCCGAGAGTCCCATGATCGGGGCGATGGGGACTTGCAGGAGCATGTCGCGCGTCTTTTTGTAATACCAGTCGCCGGTCACCGACAGGCGGTTGCGGAACAGCGAGAGATCGACGCCCACGTCGAAGGTCGAGGTGGTCTCCCAGGTGATGTCCGTGACGATGGCGGCGGCCTGCGCATAGCCCGACAGGCCCGTCAGGGTCGAACCTACGTAGCCCATCGTGTGATTGTTGGCCAGCACGGCCTGATAGGGGTAGTAGCCCTTGATGCGCTCGTTGCCCAGCTCGCCGTAGGAGAGGCGCAGCTTGCCGTGGTCGAGGACCTTGCGGGCGCCCTCCATGAATTTCTCCTCGGTGAAGACCCAGCCCGCCGAGGCCGAGAGGAACGTGCCCCAGCGGCAGTCGGGAGCGAAGCGCGAGGAGCCGTCGCGGCGGATATTGCCCTGAACGTAGTATTTCGACTTGTAGTTGTACATCAGGCGGCCGAAATAGGAGCGGCGGGCCAGTTCGTTGATGTTCTTCGAGTTGGCCGTGACGCCGTCGGAGTTGCCGGCGTTCAGGTCGGGGATCAGCGAGTGGGCGTACGACGTGTTCTTGGCCACGATCGTACCCTCCTGATACCAGTAGTTCTCGTAACCGATCATGGCGCTGAAGTTGTGGTCCTCGCCGAAGGTGTGCCGGTAGTTGGCATAGACCTGCGTGGTGTGGGCGAAGGTGTCGCCGCGGTCCTCTTCGAGTTCCGTGGTCAGGGCGCTGCTGATGTATTTCGAACTGGTGAGGCTCTCCTCCTGATAGCTGAAATAGGAGGTCTGGCGCTGGAAGTCCTTGATCTTGGTGTAGGAGAACTGGGGCGAGAAGATGCCCGTGACGGTCAGTCCCTTGACGGGGGTGATGTCCAGCTGGAACTTGGCGTTGGCCAGGTACTTGTCGCTCTCCTTCTCGCCGGCCGACATCAGGGCTGCATAGGGGTTCACGCCGTCTTTGCCCGGGGCATAGCGTCCGTCGCTCCATTTGGCCTGATAGATGGGCGGGATGTAACGCATGCGATCCGACGGCGATGAATGGGGGTTGAGCTGATCCACGTAGCGCAGCGAAATGTCGGCCGAGGCTTTCATCCACTTGAATACCTGTATGTCGTTGTTCAGACGGGCCGTGTAGCGCTTCCACGAGAGGTTCTTGCGGAACAGGCCGTCCACGTCGTCGAAGCCCAGGCTCAGCACCGAGCTGCGCTTGTCGCCGCCCGACTGGATCGTCAGGCTGTGCGAATGGCGCACGCCCACGTCTTTGAGTATCAGATCCATCCAGTCTACGTTCGGATAGAGGTCCGGATTCTCCCGGTTGAGCATCGCGTAGTTCTCGACGTATTCGCGGGAGTAGTCCTGATACCAGCCTCCCGAGGGCAGGTCGTTGTAGCGCAGTTCGTTGACCGCCGCCATGTAGTCGCTGGCGTTCATGTACTCGGGTTTCTGGGACTGGAAATCGAGTCCGAGCGTATAATTATAGGTGACGCTCGCGCCCGACTTGCCGGCCCGCTTGGTGGTGATCAGGATGACGCCCGCCGCGGCCTGAGAACCGTAGATCGAAGCCGATGCGGCGTCTTTCAGGACGGTGATGTTCTCGATGTCGTTGGGATTTACGTCGTCGATCGAGCCGGCCACGCCGTCGATCAGCACGTAGGGGTCGGACGCGCCGTCGGTCATCGAGGTGATGCCGCGGATGCGGATCGTGGCCGAGCCGCCCGGCGCCGAGTTGGTGCGGGTGACCGTCACGCCCGGCATGGCGCCCTGAAGGGCCTGCGAGATGGTCGGGGTCTGACGGTTGAGGATCGCTTCGCCTCCGATCGAGGAGAGCGACCCCGTCAGGTCCTTTTTCCGCATGGTGCCGTAGCCCACGACGACCACTTCGTCCATCGAGGTGCTCTCCTCCTGGAGCACGATGTCGAACGACGTGCGGCTGCCGATGGGCAGGGTCTGGGACTTGTAGCCCAGGTAGGAGACGAGGAGCGACGCATCCGCGGCGGGCTTTTTGGCCAGCCGCAGGGAGAAGTTGCCCTGAGCGTCGGTCGTTACGCCCTGCTGGGTTCCCGAGAGAATGATGGTAGCGCCGGGAACCGGCTCCCCTTTCTCGGTCTTTACGCTTCCCTGAATGGTGAAGTTCTGGGCCGAAGCGTACGATGGCGAAAATAGAATCGCTGCCAGAAGCGCACAGAAAGCCGCGATCATCCGAAAATCGCACTTTCTTTGAAATTCATCGTAACTTTTTTTCATCTTTTTAGAATTAGTAGTATATTTGCGCTGTACACCACACCACACAACAGATAAGACGGACGAATTTAGTGTGGTTTAGTGTGGTACAAAAATAAACGTAATATTTGATATTCCAAAGAAAAGACGATCTTTTTTGAATTTTTTCGCGGAATGTCACCAAAATGTAACGAGGACCGCCGGGCAGGAGATGCTTATGCACTTCGTCCGGATTGTTGAAACCTTAAACGAACCTTTACTTACACTTATGAAAAAGTACTTGTTATGGATATGCACGGCGGCGGCTCTGCTGGCTGCCGGGGCTTCCTGTTCCGACGACCCGGAAGTCGATAGCGTCGGCCGGGTAGGCATTCAGCAGGAGAGCCTGACCGCCGACGGAGCGGGCGAGGATCTGACCCTCAACGTGACCAGCAACGCCTATTGGCGCATCAATTTCACCGATCCCGAGACCGGCGAGTCGGTTCGCTGGGTCACGGCCAGCGAGACCAGCGGCATGGGCAACACCGCGGTGACGCTCAAAGTCGCCCGCAACCGTTCGACCAGCGCGCGCAGCACCTATGTCAATGTAATCACCGAATCGGAGTCCTCCGCGGTTTCGGTCCTGCTGTCGCAGAATGCCGGCACGATCGGCGGCGGCGACGGGTACGATTTCCCGATCTCCCAGACGTTCGCCATCGACGCCGCCCTCGCGCTGGACAATGCCTTTATCGAAGGGGCTGTCTGCTACTTCGACGACGGCATGATCCTGCGCCGGACGGGTTCTCCGACCGTGATGGAGTTCAGCACCAAGACCCACACCAATCCCACGACGAACTGGTATTTCCAGCGGGGCGTCGTCATCGGGGAGTGGGAGACCGGCGATGCCCTCCAGCTCGAAATTCCGGTGAAGGAGGAGCTCTCGGGCGACCTGCGCTACTCCTACGGCAGCCGCCGCGACGGCACCAATACGGCAACCCATGCCTGGGTCTTCGAGTGGAGCGCCGACGGTGAGAGCTGGACGAAGTTCGACGGCACTTGCTCCGGCGGAGTTTCGGACGCCGTCTGGAAGACGATCGACTTCACCATTCCGGCCGACAAGAAGATTCCGGCCGGCGGCAAGCTCTGGATTCGCCACCGCTGCACCGACGGCTCCAAGGCGAGCACCTCGGCCTCGAACCAGACCGTGGCCTATCAGAGTGCGTTCTGCATCACGAAAGCCCAGGCCGAGCCTACGACGGTTCCGGCGATGGACAACGACAAAGTGGTCTTCTCGACCGGTTTCGACGACGTGATCGACGCCAAAGCCGCCTATATCGACATCCCGCTCGACTTCATGTCGTCGTGGAACGACGGAGCCTATGCGCTGCCGCGCGAACAGTCCGGCATCGTGAATGTGGTCTCCTGCTGGAGCCGTCCGGGCTTCCTGCAAGTGGGCCGCGGCGACGAGGCTCTCATCACCCGCTACACGCAGGGGGCCTATACGATCAAACTGGCGTCGCGTTTCGAGGCGATGCGCATTTCGAAGTGCGATCTCAAACTCACCTTCCTCGCTTCGGCGATGATCGACGCCTACGGCAAGCCGACCGATCCGGGCGTGGTCGTGAAGGCCGACGCCGAGAGCGGTGCGACGGTCGAAGGCGGTACGCTCGAAGGGGTGGCCGACAACGAGTTCAAGTCCTTTACGGTCTATGTGCGCAATGCGAAGCCCGAAACGGAGATCACCATCACGTCGGCCGACATGGCCTCCAGCACGGACGACGTGCGCTTCTTCCTCGACGACATCGTGCTCGAAGTCGAGGGCGAGCCGCAGCGTCCGAGCGCCGACGATCCCGTGAAGTCCGATATTTCGGCCGTCCGCGCCATGAAGGGCGCCGAGGCGGTGACGATCAGCGACAACTATTATATACAGGGCCGCGTGGTGGCCGTGGACAATGTTCCGGCCGGATGCTTCGCCGTGCAGGATGCCGACGCCGGCATCTTCGTCGAACTGGCGGATCACGGCCTTGCCGTGGGCGATCAGGTCGAGGTGGTCGTGAAGGATGCCCGGCTCGCTGCCGATGCCGACGGGCTGCTGGTGGTGACGCCGACGGCCGCCGATAAGGTGACCAAAACCGCGGCCGCTTCCGAAGTGCCCGCCGCACGGGCCGTCTCGGTGGCCGAACTGACGGCCGGGACCTACGAGGCGATGCTCGTCACGCTGCCCGAATCGCAGGTGATCGACGCCGATCTGTCGAAGACCCTGAGCGGGAACGTCACGCTCGAACTGGAGGACAAGAGCACCTATACGATGAAGACCTATGCTTCGGCGTCGTTCGCTTCGACGGCGGTTCCGCAGAAGCGCGGCGTGGTGAAGGGACTCGCCGGGGCATCGTTCCTGCTGCCGACCTCCGCGGCCGATCTTGCGGCCATGACCGGAACCCGTTTCGGCGAAGCCGTCTACGCCATTACGCCGATCGATGGACATATCCGCCTGTTGGGAGAGCCGAAGAACTATACCTATGCGAATGTGACTTACGCTGATAAGGTGCTGACCTATGCCAATGGAAATACGATCACCAAGATCGGCGGCGGTACTGCGGCCAGTTGTGCGCTGAACGCATACACCTCGGGCACGAAGCTCTCCGACTACATGTATGATGCACGTTATTATATCGGAGGTTGGGGTGGAGATAACTGGCAGGATAACGGACTGGTGTTCAAAATGAAGGCGACTTCCCGTCTGGTGGGTAACCTGCGTTTCGGATTCAGTTTGTTCGGAGCCGCCAACTCGGATCTGCCTAAGAACTGGAAAGTGGTGTGGAGTGCCGATAACGTCAACTGGAACGAAGGTGCGCAGATTCTCAGTTTCAAGACCGATGTGATTACAGCTCCCGAATCGCTCGAAACGACTTTCGAACTTCCCGGAAGTGCGAATGCAGGCGGTTACAAACTGGCGATATTCAATATTCCGGATAACAAAGCCGTGGCTGAGGGCTCATATCTTTATGTCAAGGTTTGTCAGGCCGATAATGTATCGTTGTCCGGTAATCCGGTCGATCCGGCCAAGCAGGTGATTTTCATCAACGGATTCTTCCTGACGACACATGAAAAACGTGCCTATCATACCTCGAATCTGCCTTCCGGGACGAATGTGTTGCTGGCCGAAGGTTTCGACGATGCTTTTTGGGGCCCCGACTACTTCATTCCCTCCTGGCAGTATTTCGTCAGCCATAAGATCGCTTATGCGATGCCTGAAAAGTGGGAGAAAACCGGTTCCGTATTCGAACTGCCCGGATATATCCGGTTGGGAAATAACGGAACGGATGCCGACAGTAGTGTAACGACTCCTGCACTGGAGGCTTTGGGTGATACGCCGAGCGATATTACGGTCAGTTTCAAGGCCGCTACGCTGTTGGTGGGTGCAAAGGGATATACTCCTGACAACCTGACGATCGGTGTGAGCGCTTCGATCGGTACGGTCGGGTCAGAGAATTATTTTCCGGCGTCGCTTACCGGGGCTACGGTCTCTCCCGTCGATGCCGCCACTGCTGACAAGATGGATGCCGAGTATATCCGCTGGTACGATTGCTCGGTCAAGGTGTCGGGTGCGACCAAGGATACGAAGATCACATTTTCGTGCACCGGGCGCCATTTCTTCGACGACATCGTGATTACGAAGGACTAACCTGAATAACTATAAAAAAAAGCTATGAAAACACTGAAGTATCTGCTTTGTGGAATTACAATGTGCGCCCTGGCGTGCTCGTCGAGTAAGGATGACGGACCCGGACCCGACAAAGGCGAATCGAACACGCTGAAAATAATGTCGTTCAATGTCCGCTACAACAGCGCCAACGATGAGGGCGACACGAACTGGGAGGTACGCAAGGCGGCCGTCGTGAAGATGATCAACACGGTTCAGCCCGATGTGGTCGGCTTGCAGGAGCCGCGCACGGAACAGCGGACCTATCTGAAAAACAACCTGCCGAACTACGGCTATCTGGAGGTTCCCGGAACAGGGGCCGGAACGGGCGGAAACACTTGCCTGATCTATCGTCAGGACCGCTTCACGAAGGTCAACGACGGCTATTTCTTCCTCAGCCCGACCCCCGACGAGCCCTCCCGCTGCTGGGACGTGGGCGATTCGCAGTGGCGGACTTCGGTTTGGGTTCACCTGAAAGAGAAGGAGACCGGCAAGGAGTTTTTCTTCCTCTCGACGCACATGCCCGTGCGCACCAATTCCAGCTATCCCAACGAGCCCTATATCCAGGCGCGCATCAACAGCGCCAACCTCAATGTCGAGCGGATGAAGAAAATCGCGGGTGAGTCGGCGATGTGCTTCATCGTGGGCGACATGAACTGTTCGGAGAAGGCCGCCGACGGTTCGGCCAACGCCGACGGCGTGCGTGCGCTGAAACCCTACCGGGACTGGATGAAATCGGGCCGCGACATCGCTCCTACGGGGGATGCTTACAGTTTCAACAACTTCGGCAAGGGAACGGCCGCGCCGAGCCGCAATCTCGACCATATCTTCTACCGTAACGTGACGATGGCCATGTCGTTCCGCACGCTGACCGACAATTACGGGGTGAAGTATGTTTCCGACCACTATCCGATCCTGCTGACGGTGCTGTTCTGACCCGAAGCACGCTTTTCAGACGAAAACCGCCCCGGCTCCTGAGAGCCGGGGCGGTTCCGTGTTTTCGGAACGCGGTCAGTTGACGATGACCGTCGGGAAGTATTCCCGCAGCAGGGCCGCCGCGCGGTCGAGCTCTTCGGGGGTGTTCTCCCGCACATGGCGGAGCTTGTATTCCAGCCCCATCGCCTCGTATTTGTGAACCCCGAGGGTGTGGTAGGGGAGCAGTTCGACCCGCTCCACGGATTTGTAACCTCCGAGACGCTCCCCCAGCGTGCGGATGTCGGCTTCGGCGTCGCTGTAACCCGGAACGAGCACATAGCGCAGCCAGAACGGTTTTCCGTGGGCTTCGAGCCATGCGGCCGTCCGCAATGTCTGCGTGTTCTCGCGTCCGGTGAGGGCGCGGTGGCGTTCGGGATCGGCCTGCTTCACGTCCAGCAGCACCAGATCGACCAGCCCCAGCAGCTCTTCGACGGCCGGGTTCCACACCCCGCCGTTCGAGTCGATGCAGACATGGATGCCGGCCTCTTTCAGCGCGCGGACCAGCGGAACGAGTTCCGCGGCCTGGAACGTGGGTTCGCCGCCCGAGAAGGTCACGCCGCCGCGTTTGCCGTAGAACGGTTTCTGATCGACGGCTATGCGCAGAATCTCCGCAGGATCGGTCGGCTTGCCCTCCCCGGCCTCGATCGTGTCGGGGTTGGCGCAGTAGAGACAGCGGAAATTGCAGCCTTGCAGGAAAACGACGAGCCGGAGTCCCGGCCCGTCGAAAGTTCCCATCGATTCGTAAGAATGTACACGAAGCATAGAAAAAAGTGAAATGTGAAAGGTTAAAAGTGAAAAGTCGCTGTATTTTAATAAAATACCTTTAACCTTTCACTTTTAACCTTTCACCTTGATTACATTCTTTCATGGAAGCTGCGGCTGATGACCTCCAGCTGGTGTTCGCGGCTCAGCTTCGTGAAGTTCACGGCATAGCCCGAAACGCGGATCGTCAGCTGCGGATACTTCTCGGGGTGCTCCATGGCGTCTTCCAGCATCTCGCGGTTCAGCACGTTGACGTTCAGGTGGTGGGCACCCTTCGTGAAGTAGCCGTCGAGCATCGTCACGAGGTTGTCGATGCGCTCCTCGGCCGTCGGGCCCAGCGATTTGGGGACGATCGAGAAGGTGTTCGAAATACCGTCCTGCGAGTCGCGGTAGCGCATCTTGGCCACCGAGGCGAGCGATGCGATGGCGCCGCTCTTGTCGCGGCCGTGCATCGGGTTGGCTCCCGGGGCGAAGGCCACGCCCTTGAGGCGTCCGTCGGGCGTCGCGCCGGTCTTCTTGCCGTACATCACGTTCGAGGTGATCGTGAGCAGCGACAGCGTCGGGCGGGCGTTCTTGTAGACGGGCAGTTTTTTGAGCTCCTCGCTGAAGTAGTAGACGAGGTCCACGCCCAGGTGATCGACACGGTCGTCGTTGTTGCCGTAGCAGGGGAATTCGCCTTCGATGTCGAAGCCTTCGGTGAGCCCCTCGGCGTTGCGGCGGGCCGTCACCTTGGCATATTTGATGGCCGAGAGCGAGTCGAGGGCGATCGAAAGACCCGCCACGCCGTAGGCGAGGTTGATGCGGGGATCGGTATCGACGAACGCCATCTGGGCCTTCTCGTAGTAGTATTTGTCGTGCATGTAGTGGATGATGTTCATCGCCTCGTTGTAGACGCGGGCGATCTCCTTGAGCACCATCTTGTAGTTGCGCATCACCTCCTCGAAGCGCAGCGGACCCTCCGACAGGGCCGGGATGCCCTTGACCATCAGCGTGCCGGTGTTCTCGCAGCGGCCGCCGTTGATGGCCAGCAGCAGGGCTTTGGCCAGGTTGGTGCGGGCGCCGAAGAACTGGATCTGGCGGCCGATGTCCTGGAACGAGACGCAGCAGGCGATGCCGTAGTCGTCCGAGTGGCGGACCTCACGCATCAGGTCGTCGTTCTCGTACTGGATCGAGCTGGTGTCGGCCGAGACCTTGGCGCAGAAATCCTTGAATCCTTGGGGCAGTTCGGGGCTCCAGAGGATCGTGAGGTTGGGCTCGGGCGAAGGGCCGAGGTTGTAGAGCGTCTGCAAGAAGCGGAACGAGGTCTTCGTGACCTTCGTGCGGCCGTCGTTGAAGCGTCCGCCGATGGCCTCGGTCACCCACGTCGGGTCGCCGGCGAAGATGTCGTTGTAGGACTGCATGCGCAGGTGGCGCACCATGCGCAGTTTGATGACGAACTGGTCGATCAGCTCCTGGGCGAACGACTCGTCGATCGTGCCGTGCGCCAGGTCGTATTCGATGAAGATGTCGAGGAACGACGAGACGTTGCCCAGCGACATGGCGGCTCCGTCCTGCTCCTTGACGGCGGCCAGATAGGCCATGTAGACCCACTGCACGGCCTCCTGCGCCGAGTGCGCCGGACGGCTGAGGTCCAGTCCGTAGTATTCGCCCATCGTGCGGATGTCCTTCAGGGCCTTGATCTGCTCGGCGACCTCTTCGCGCAGGCGGATGCGGGCGTCGGTCATCGGGCCGGTGAGGTTGCGCAGGTCCTGCTGCTTGGCCTCGATCAGACGGTCGGTGCCGTAGAGGGCCAGACGGCGGTAGTCGCCGATGATGCGGCCGCGGGCGTAGTTGTCGGGCAGTCCCGTCAGGAAGCCCAGCGAGCGGAACGAGCGGATCTCTTCGGTGTAGACATCGAATACGCCGTCGTTGTGGGTCTTGCGGTAGTGGGTGAAGATGTCTCGGACCTTCTCATCGACCTCCACGCCGTTCTCCTTGCAGGCGCGCGACACGACGTTGATGCCGCCGAAGGGCTTGATGGCGCGTTTGAGAAGTTCGTCGGTTTGCAGGCCCACGATCAGCTCGTTTTCGCGGTCGATGTAGCCGGCCTTGTGCGAGGTGATGGTCGAGACGGTCTTGTTGTCCAGCGAACGGACACCGTTATGCTGACGTTCCTCTTCGAGAGCTTTGAGACAGAGATTCCAGATGTGTTTCGTGCGCTCGGTCGGTCCCTGGAGGAACGAGGCGTCGCCCAGGTAGGGCGTGATGTTCGTCTGCACGAAGCTCGTCACGTTGATTTCCTTGCTCCAAAGCCCGTCGATAAAGGTTTTGTTCAGTTCCATAGTTGCGTTATTGTTCGATTTGAGATTGAAATTGTCGCTTTTCGGCTGCAAAGATATGTTATTTTTTTCACAAGAACGAAAGAGCGCTTACATTTTCTTAAAATTTTTGAAAAAATACCTACGATCAGGTATCCCGTGCGTCCGGATTCGGATGCGATCGTTATTTCGGACGTTCCGGCTCCGCTTTTGCCCCGGCTAAGAGCCGGGTTTTAGGGGGCGACGGCAGGTCGGAGTGGTCCGGAGTCGGATATGCGCTTTTACGGCTTTCTTGTTCGGCAAAATTGCGTACCTTTGGCGCATAAAATCCCGACGATGATGGAAGAATTGACTTTGACGACCCCCGCCCTGCTGTTTTCGGCCGTATCGCTGATCCTGCTGGCCTACACGAACCGCTTTCTCTCCTATGCGCAGCTGGTGCGCACGCTCAAAGAGCAGCATTTGCAGCACCCTTCGAAAGTCACGCGCGCGCAGATCGACAACCTCCGCCGTCGGCTCCACCTCACGCGCTCGATGCAGGCGCTGGGCGTTTCGAGCCTGTTCCTCTGCGTGGTGACGATGTTTCTGATCTATGTGGGGATGTTGCTTCTTTCGGCCTATGTCTTCGGGGCGGCGCTGCTGTTGCTGATCGCCTCGCTGGGCGTGTCGCTCTGGGAGATTCAGATCTCCGTCCGGGCGCTCGACATTCACCTGAAAGATATGGAGTCCGTTTAAGAAGCGGGATTCAGGATAATTGTCCGGCCGTGTTTAAGTCTCCCTTTTCAAAGGGAGATTTAGAGGGATTGTCGATATTTTGCCAGCGGCATCTTCGTTTATCGGGAATACCCCCGATAAACGAAGATGCCGCGACATCGCGTCACTGCATCTCCCACTAACCTACTTATGTAACCTAAAACCAACTTGTGAATCCGGTTCTCCGGTTTTCACATTGCAAAGATACGGGGCCGTCGTTTCAGCGGAATGACGGCCCCGTTACATTCGTGTTACTTCTGCTGTTCGAGGAAATAATGCTGGGATTTCAGGAGGTTCCGCGACTGGAGTATCATCGTCTTGGTTTCGTTGAGGATCGTCAGGTAGAGCACGCTGGCGCGGGTGCTGCCCGAAGGGTTGCTGTGGATGCGCCGCAGCTGGCTCTTGATCGCCTCGACGATCGTGTCGAAGAGCTGGTCGCGCATTTCGAGCACCTTGTCGAGGTCCGAGAACTCCTTCGTCGAGAGTATGTCGTTGATTTTGTCGAAGATGGCCTCCACCTGGTCGTTCACGCGCATCAGATCGACGATCTGCTCCTTCGACAGCCCCTCGTGGTTGTTGTCGATGTGTTCGAACGCGGGCCGCGTGATGTGGATCAGCGCCTTGGTCACCTCCGAGAGATAGTCCGTGACCTGCACGTAGAAGTGCCCCGTGTCGATGTCGCAGCGTTGCAGGCGGCGCAGCGTGGGCATGATGTCGTATTTGCGGGCGCGGGCCTCTTCGAAGAGTTTGTTCGAGTCGCGGACCATCTCTTTCAGCACCTTGCGGTTCTCCTTGAAGACGGCGACCAGCGTGCGGTTGTAGATGCGCGTGACCTCCTGCATCGTCGTGCAGACCTCGCCGATGCAGGCGCACAGCACCTCGTCGGGCGTCTCGGCCGTGTCGAGCGGCAACAGTTCTTTTTCGGCCTCCTCTTTCAGCGCGGGGCTCTTGCGGTGGCTGCGGACGAGCAGCCAGAAGCAAAGCAGCGTGAGCGCCGCCACGGCGATCCAGCCGCCCCACAGCAGCAGGGCCGTCACGGCCAGCGCGATGAGGAATCCTCCGAGCGCCGTGATGAACCACCCTGAGATCACGGCCATCACGCCCGTGATGCGGTAGACGGCGCTTTCGCGTCCCCACGAACGGTCGGCGAGCGACGATCCCATCGCCACCATGAAGACCACGTAGGTCGTCGATAAGGGCAGTTTGTAGGAGGTGGCGATGGCGATCAGGATCGACGCGGCGGTGAGGTTCACCACGGCGCGGATCATGTCGTAGGGGGCCGACGAACGCTCCTCGGCGGGCAGCGGCTCGAAACGGCGGTCGATGGCTTTCTGCATCCGCGCCGGGATCAGGCCGGTCCACATCGTGTTCAGGACCAGCGTGGCGCGCACGAGGCTGCGGGAGATGAGGGTCGAGCCGAAGCGTTCGTCGCCCTCGTGCTGCGAGGCGAGCGAGAGTTCGGTTTCGGTGACGTGCTGCGACTTCTTCGAGAAGAAGAGCGTCAGCACCATGATGATTCCCGAGGCGCCCAGCAGCAGGAAGTTCGCGCGGGCGGGACCTTCGAGCGCCCCCATCATCATCGTCTCGCTGCCCGCCTCTCCGGCGATCCGCCAGGCGTCGTAGCCGGCCAGCGGCACGCCGATGAAGTTCACCAGGTCGTTGCCCGCGAAGGCCAGCGCCAGCGAGAAGGTGCCCGAGAGGATGGTGATGCGCATGATGTTGAGGCGTATGCGCTGGAAGATGTAGAGGACGAGCGCCGCCGCGGCCCAGAAGGCCAGCAGCGTCAGCACGACGTGTTCGCCGACGTAGTCCGAGACGGCGGAGGGGATCAGCCCCGAGCTTTTCAGCCCCTTGAACAGCGCGAAATAGAGGATGCCGGCGAGCGAGATGCCGCACCACACGGCACCCCAGCGCCTGAACGCGGGGGCGTAGCGGAACGAGAAGATCAGCCGCGAGATGTACATGAAGAGGGTCCCTGCGGCGAAGGCCAGGGCCACCGACAGGAGGATCGCCGCGATGATGACCATCGCCTTGCCCGTGTTGATGAACTGCGAGAGGTCGTGCAGCGAGGTTCCGGGGTCGCCGGCGATGCGGAACAGCGCAGCGGCCACGGCGGCGCCCAGCAGTCCGAAGACCATCGACACGGTGGTCGAGGTGGGCAGTCCCAGCGTGTTGTAGAGGTCCAGCAGCAGCACGTTGCCCAGCATCATGCCCAGGAAGAGCATCATAATCTCCCGGAAAGAGAACTGCCCGGGGTAGAAGACGCCGCTGCGGGCGACCTCCATCATGCCGCTCGATGTGAGCGTGCCGACGAGGATGCCGGCGGCCGCGACCCAGAGGATCACGCGGCGCGGGGCGACTTTCGACCCTAGGGCCGAATTGAGAAAATTGACGGCGTCGTTGGCGACGCCCACGACGATGCCCATCACGGCCAGCAGGGCCAGGACGACGACGATTGCGGTGAAAAGAGGGGACATGTGATTTATCCGATTTGGTTCCTTGTCGTCGCAAAGGTCCGAAACGGATATTACAAAGGTGTTACGGGGGTGTTGCAGGTTTGTGAAATGAAACGGGTCAGCCTTGTTTTTTCAGCGTGAAGACGAATTCCAGTCCGCCGCGGTCGCGGTTGCGGGCCGTGATGGAGCCGCCGTGGATCGCAACGGCGTTCTTGACGATCGCCAGCCCCAGTCCCGTGCCGCCGAGTTTGCGCGAACGCCCCTTGTCGATGCGGTAGAAGCGTTCGAAGATGTGCGGCAGGTGCTCTTCGCCGATGCCGATGCCGTTGTCCGCGAAGAGGATCGTGCACTCCTCGGGGGTGTCGTCCACGAGGCGGATGAAGATGTCGCGGCCTCCGGAGTAGGCGGCGGCGTTGTCCGCGAGGTTGCGGAACACCGACGCCAGCAGCGAGGGGCTGCCCACGACCTCGACCCGCCGGGGGAAATCGACGTTCACCCGCAGCCGTTGTTCGGCGGGCTTCAGCTCCATGTCGGCGGCCGTTTCGGCGATCAGGTCGTTGAGCACCACGGGCTCCTTGCGGATCAGCTGGCTCGCTTCGTCCATGCGTGTTATGGTCGAGATGTCGGCCAGCAGGCTGCGCAGGCGTCCGGTCTGCGCGGCGCTCTTTTCCAGAAAGTCCGTGCGCTTTCCGGCGTCGAGGTCCGGGTTGGCCAGCAGGGTTTCCAGATACCCCTGGATCGCCGCCACGGGGGTTTTCAGTTCGTGGTTGATGTTGTTCGTCAGCTGTTTCTTGATGCGGATCTTCTCCTGCTCCTCGTGCAGCGCGAGGGCGTGCTCGCGGTCGCGGTCGGCGGTGGTCTTCTGCAACCGTGCGTAGAGGCGGATGATGTGCTGCGAAATGTCGCCCAGCTCGTCGTGGGGGAAATCCGTGCGTTCGTCGATCCGCTCGCCCCGCTCGGCGCGTTCGGCGAACTCGTTGAGCCGCGTGATGTTCTGCCCCAGGCGGCGCGTGGCGAAGTACCCCGCGACGCTCATCAGCAGCGTGACGCCCAGCATGAACCAGAGAAATTCGCGGTCGGCGGCCAGCACCTCGCTCAGCGGCACGGAGTAGGGCACGGCCGTGCGGACGATGCAGCTGTCGCCGAGCATCGCCGAGTAGAAATAATTGCGGTGGGTGCTCTCGGAGTGGCGGCGGATGGTGTAACCCGTTCCGCGGGCCGCGGCTTCGGCCACTTCGGGCCGGTCGAGGTGGTTGGCGGCGGGGAGCGTGTCGAGCGAGTTGTCGAACAGAACGCGGCCGTCGAGGCCGACGATCGTCACGCGCAGGTCGCCGAAGGCGTTTCCCTGACGGGCGACGAAGGTTTCGGGAGATGTTCCCCCGTCCACGGCGTCGAGCATCCGCAGGTTGAGGAGTTGCAGCCGCGCGTTGAGCTGCTCGGCTTTGAAATGCTTCTCGCGGCCGTACTGGAAGAGGACGAAGCACGCCACCAGCGTCCACGAAAAGAGCAGCAGCAGCAGAAACAGCCTCCGGTGGTAGGAGAGCCTACTCTTCAAATCCGTAACCATAGCCCAGCCGTGTTACGATGTGTCCGCCGTAGGGGCCTATCTTGCGGCGCAGGCGGGTGATGTTGACATCGACGGTGCGGTCCAGCACGATCACCTCGTCGCTCCAGATGCGGCGCAGAATCTCCTCGCGCGAGAAGATCACGCCCCGGTGGGCGAGCAGCAGGGCCAGTATCTCGAACTCCTTCTTGGTGAGCGCCAGTTCTTTGCCGTCCAGCGTGCAGACTTTGCGCCGGAGGTCCATGCCGAGCCCTTCGAAGGCAACCGTCTCCTGCTCCGCCGGAGCTTCGGCCGTGCGTCGCAGGACGCTCCGCACGCGGGCCAGCACCTCGCGCACCGAGAACGGCTTGGCGATGTAGTCGTCGGCCCCGAGGTTCAGTCCGGCGACCGTGTCGTCTTCGGAGTCCTTCGCCGTGCAGAAGATCACCGGGACCTTCGCCGTCGCGGGGTCGTCTTTCAGCAGCCGGGCCATCCGGAAGCCGCTCATTTCGCCCATCATGACATCGAGCAGGATCAGCGAATAACGCTCGGGGTGCATTCCGAGGGCCTGCTCGGCGCTGTACGCCACATCGACCTCGTAACCCTCGACTTCGAGGTTGAATTGCAGGATCTCGCACAGCGACTCTTCGTCATCGACCACCAGGATTTTGTGTTTTGCCATACATACGAGGTTTGAATCCGCCTCAAAATTACGCAACATTCACCGTTGTTACACGCCCTGCGGGGATATTTAACCGAAATGTAATAACGCTCCCTCCTGCGGCCCGCCGCGGAACGGGCCCTTACGCCCGTCCCAGCACCTCCATCTGCTGACGGATCGACTCTTCGTGGATGGCTTGCAGGACGGTGCGCATGAATTCGCGGTCCATGCCCATCTGCTCGGCCTGCCCGGCGCGGCGCGCCAGCAGTTCGTCGTAACGCTGGGCTTGCAGAACGGGCATGTTGTGCTCCTTCTTGTACTGCCCGATGTCGCGCGAGACGCGCATGCGGCGGGTCAGCAGTTCCAGCAGTTCGTCGTCGAGCTTGTCGATCTGCGAGCGCAGTTCGGTGAGGCTCTCGGTGGTGATCGTCTGGTCGCGGATCACGAGGTTGCGGATGATGTAGGCCAGCGCGTCGGGCGTCACCTGCTGGGCCTTGTCGCTCCATGCGCAGTCGGGCTTGCAGTGCGATTCGACGATCAGTCCGCCGAACCCGAGGTCCATGGCCTGCTGCGAGAGCGGGGCGATCAGTTCGCGCTTGCCGCCGATGTGGCTGGGGTCGCAGAAGATCGGCAGCGCCGGGATGCGGCGGTGCAGCTCGATGGGCACGGCCCACAGCGGATGGTTGCGGTAGAGGTTCTTGTCGATCGACGAGAAGCCGCGGTGGATGGCCCCGATGCGGCGGATGCCGGCGTTGTAGATGCGTTCGATGGCGCCGATCCACAGTTCGAGGTCGGGGCTCACGGGATTCTTCACCAGCACCGGCACGTCCACGCCGCGCAGGGCGTCGGCGATCTCCTGCATGGCGAAGGGGTTGGCCGCCGTGCGGGCGCCGATCCAGAGCAGGTCGATGCCGCCCTTCAGCGCTATGGCGACGTGCTCGCGGGTGGCCACCTCGGTGGCGGTGTACATCCCCGTTTCACGTTTCACGCGCTGGAGCCAGGCGATGCCGGCCTCGCCGACGCCTTCGAAGCCTCCCGGCTTGGTGCGGGGTTTCCACAGTCCGGCGCGGTAGATGCGGAATCCCTCTGCGGCCAGCGAGCGGGCGGTCTCCATGACCTGTTCTTCGGTTTCGGCGCTGCAAGGGCCTGCGATGACCAGAGGTCGCCGGGGATCGATCCCGGGAAGCGTGATGGGTTGAATGTCGTTCATAGTGAGCTGATTTTATTGTTTTCGATTCGTATTAGATTGCGGGGTTGGGGCATTCGGCGTATTCGCCCAGAATGCGGAAGTCGCTGGTGAGGGGCCGGGCGGCGTCGATGGCCTGCCGGTAGCGCACCGGGTCGTCGAACGTGACATCGACGTAGAAGCGGTACTCCCATTCGCGGCCGATGATCGGCAGCGACTGTATCTTGGTGAGGTTGATGTCGTAGAACGAGAGGACGGTGAGCACTTTCGAGAGGCTTCCCCGGGTGTGCGAAAGGGTGAAGAGCAGCGAGGCTTTGTTCGTGTTCGCGGGGTCGGCGAAGGCTGCGGCGCGGCTCTCGTCGGCCAGGAGCAGGAAGCGCGTGAAGTTGTGTTTGTTGGTCTCGATGCCGCGGCTGAGGATTTCGAGCCCGTAGAGTTCCGCCGCATCGGCGCCGCAGATAGCGGCCGTTCCCGCGAGCCGCTCCCGGGCGATCTCCCGGGCGCTGCCGGCCGTGTCGTCGCGTTCGACGATCTTCATCGCGGGGTGCGCCTTGAGAAAGTCGCCGCACTGCATCAGCGCGATCGGGTGGGAGTGGACCTCGCCGATCTCGCCGAGCGTCTGTCCGGGCAGCGCGGCCAGCACGTGCGAGATGCGGAGTTTCTGCTCGCCGATGATCCGTGCGCGGCTCTGCTGCAACAATTCGTGGTTGGGGAGCAGGCTGCCCGCGATGGTGTTCTCGATGGCCGCGATGCCCAGCAGCGAGGGGTTCGCCGCCATTCGGGCGAACAGTTCGTCGAAGCTCAGGCAGGGGAGGATGCCGATCTGCCGGTCGTTGAAGTAGCTGCGCGCTGCCGTTTCGTGATAGCATCCTGCGATGCCCTGTATTGCGATCTGTTCCATAGTTCGTTCGAAAAAGAAAATCCCGCTCGGCCGAGCGGGATTTTCGTATCATCATTAATCTATATCTCTAATTTCATACAGTTAATTGCACGCGATCCCGCTTTTTCCCTTGCCGTAAAAGAAAAAGTAATAAAAATAATATGCGAAACCGTATGCTCTCATGGTCGAGATGGACTTTATCATCGGCAAATGTAGCGAAATAATCCGGAAAACCAAACTCCGGAGCCGTTTTTTTGCGAAAATCAGCGTTTGCGGCGCCGGAACCGCTTGCGCAGTTCCTTGCGGCGTCCGAAGGCGAGGCGGAAGAAGGTGCCTTGCAGCAACGTGTCGTCGATGTTCCAGCCGCGGGCTTCGGCGTAGCGGTCGAGGATGAAGAGGAACGCCACGGCGGGGCAGGAGAGCCGCCGCAGGTTGACCATGCAGGCGCGGGGCCGCAGCGGCCGGTCGGCGAACCGCATGCGGTTGATGTCGATCAGCTGGAAGCGGATGGCGCCCGTCGCCGTGTCGCGGCGCCAGAGGACGTTGCCGTGGTTGAAGTCCCGGTGTTCGATTCCCTGTTCGTGGAGCTGTCCGGCGAAGCGGGCGAAGGCTTCCAGCACGGGGACGGTTCCGGCCGAGGGGAAGTGTCCGGTGGTCTGCGACAGGGGCGTGTAGTCCGAGCAGCGCGAGATGTAGTAGCTGTCGCTCAGCAGCCCGTGGCGGCGGTATTCGCTCCACGCGATCGGTTCGGGCGAGTCGATGCCCAGCGCCCGCAGCCGCACGGCGTGTTCGTAGGAGCGGCGGGCCTTGCTCCGGCGGAAGAAGGTGTAGACGAAAGCCTGGAACAGGTTCGGACGGCGGAAACGTTTGACCGCGACCCGATACCCCCCCCCAACGTCGAAGGCTTTGATCGTGTTGCGTCCGGTATGGAGTACCTCGCCGCCGTTTTCGAACAGTTCGGGGAGGTGTTCCGCGAAGCTCCGCAGGCGATCCGAAGCGGGATTGACGTGAATGCGCATGGTGGAAAAATTTTATGCTGCAAAGTTACGTTCCCGCAGCCTATGGCGTTAGTCCTATTTGATTGCGAAGTTGTCCTGAAACGGAAAAGAGCCCCTCTCCGCAAAAGAGAAAAGCGGCAGTTCATCGGAACTGCCGCTTTCGTTGCCTGAGCTGACACCGGGACTTGAACCCGGGACCTCTTCCTTACCAAGGAAGTGCTCTACCACTGAGCTATGTCAGCAACATTCCTCTTTCGAGTGGTGCAAAAGTACATAAGAAAAATGAAAAGACCAAAAAAATGTACACATTTCACAATTATTTTCTATCTTTACTTCCGAATTATAATAAAATACAAATGAAACGTATCCTGATAGTAGGCGCCGGAGGCCAGATAGGTTCCGAGCTGACAGTTTTTCTGCGCGGGATCTACGGCGGTGCGAACGTCGTGGCAACCGATATGCGCGAATGTCGTACTTTGGCCGAGGACGGGCCCTTCGAGGTGCTGAACGCCCTTGATGCGACGGCTATGGCTTCGGTCGTGGCCCGCTACCGCATCGATACGATCTTCAACCTCGTGGCGCTGCTGTCGGCCGTCGGCGAACGCAATCCCCAGATGGCCTGGAACGTCAACATGGGTGCGCTCAACAACTCGCTCGAAGTGGCCTGCCAGCACCATTGCGCGCTGTTCACCCCCTCGTCGATCGGCGCTTTCGGACCTTCGTCGCCCAAGGACGGAACCCCGCAGGATACGATCATGCAGCCCACGACCATCTACGGTATCTGCAAGGTCACGGGCGAGCTGCTCGGAAACTACTACCACCACAAATACGGCGTCGATACCCGTTCGGTGCGCTTCCCGGGCATTATTTCGAGCGTCACGCTGCCCGGCGGCGGCACGACGGACTATGCCGTGGAGATCTACTACGAGGCGATCCGCTCGGGGAAATTCACCTGCCCGGTGCCGTCGGACGTTTACATGGACATGATCTACATGCCCGACGCCCTGCGCGCCTGCGTCGAGCTGATGGAGGCCGATCCTGCGAAACTCTGCCACCGCAACAGCTTCAACCTCGCTTCGATGAGCTTCACGCCCGAGATCATCTGCGCCGAGATCAAAAAGCGGCTGCCCGCGTTCACGATGGACTACAACGTCGATCCCGTGAAGAAGGAGATCGCCGAGAGCTGGCCCAATTCGCTGGACGACACCTGCGCCCGCGAGGAGTGGGGCTGGAAACCCGAATGGGACCTCTCGCGCATGACCGACGACATGCTGGCGCACATCCGCACGAAACTTGCTGCGGAGTAGGCCATGAAACGCATTGTCCGAAGTTTACTCGTCCTTTTGCTGCTGTCGGCGGCCGTCGTCACGGGCGGCAGCCTCTATCTGCTCTCCTATTCGCTGACGCCCGACGCGACGATGGAGGCGAAAAATGCCTCCTCTTATAAATATATGTATGCCGAATACCCCTTCCTGCAACCGTGGATCGACAGCCTCGAACGCACCGGGGCGCTGCGCGATACGGTGATCCTCGGCGCAGAGGGCGAGCGGCTGCACGCAATCTATGCAGCGGCTCCCGAACCGACGGACCGGACGGCGGTGATCGTCCACGGCTACACGGACAACGCCGTGCGGATGCTGATGATCGGCTATCTCTACAATCACGATCTGGGGTGCAACATCCTGTTGCCGGACCTTTATTACCACGGGCAGAGCGAAGGACGGGCCATTCAGATGGGGTGGAAGGACCGTCTCGACGTGCTGCGGTGGATGGAGATCGCCAACGATATCTTCGGCGGGGATACGCGGATGGTGGTTCACGGCATCTCGATGGGCGCCGCGACGACGATGATGGTTTCGGGCGAGGAACAACGCCCCTATGTGAAGTGTTTCGTCGAGGACTGCGGCTACACGAGCGTCCGGGACCAGTTCGCCAAGGAGCTCGAAGATCAGTTCGGGCTGCCGGCCTTCCCGCTGCTCGACGTGGCGAGCTGGCTGTGCCGGCTGAAATACGGATGGGATTTCAGCGAGGCTTCGGCCCTGAAGCAGGTGGCGAAATGCCGGCTGCCGATGCTGTTCATCCACGGCGACGCCGACGGCTACGTCCCTACGCGGATGGTCTATCCGCTTTACGAGGCCAAGCCGGGCGAAAAGGAGCTGTGGGTGGTGCCGGGCGCCGCGCACGCCGTCTCCTACCGGGACAACCGGGCTGAGTACACGCGCCGCGTCAGGGAGTTCGTGGAACCCCGCCTGAGAGGCGGGATTTAGGGGGGCGGCGGTAAGTCCGGGCGTTTTTCATCCGGTTCTGCGCATCCGCTTTCGATAATATAAGGGAAACGGAATATGGAAAATGACTATAATTTGCGGCAGGCGCAGGCTTTTTACCGGATTTTGGAGGAGGCCGTCGGGAGCCTTCCTGCCGACGTGCGCGGAAGACTTTACCGCCCGGCCGCCGAGAATTGCGTGAAAGGCGCCGTCCTGACGGAACTCCGCAGGCAGTTCGAGGAGTGCGGCTGCGACCTCGACCGGCAGTATGCGAAGTACGGCCGCTCGGAGTACTTTTTCGCCGATGTCATCGAGCCGGGGCGGGTCTATGAGATCGGGTACCCCCGCTGTCTCTGTCCGCAGGTCGAAGCCGGATTCGTCGAGGCTCCGACCCACTGCGAGTGCTCCCGCCAGAGCATCCTTTGCGTCTACCGGGAGCTGATTCCCGACAAGAGCGTCCGGATGGAGACGCTCCGGACCGTCCTCGCGGGGGATTCGGAGTGCCGCTTCCGGGTGACGGTCGAATGACCCCGGTTTAAGAAACCGGTTTTAGGGCGGCCGCGGCTCAGGGCGTTTCAGAGCGCCTTTTGCGCGGGAAACCGTTTTCCGCCGACATAAAAAACAAGCCGGGCAAACGCCCGGCTTGTTTTCGTATGGCGGAGATCTCCGCTTATTCGGCTTTGCCGTCCGAACCGAGAACCTCCTTGATCTTGTGGATGTAGAGCTTCTTCATGTTGTCGCGGGCCGGACCCAGGTACTTGCGGGGGTCGAACTCGGCGGGCTTGGTGGCGAAGACCTCGCGGATGGCGGCGGTCATGGCCAGACGCGAGTCGGAGTCGATGTTGATCTTGCAGACGGCGCTCTTGGCGGCCTTGCGGAGCTCCTCCTCGGGGATGCCTACGGCAGCTTTCAGCGCACCGCCGTACTTGTTGATCGTCTCGACCTCCTCCTGGGGTACCGACGACGAGCCGTGCAGCACGATGGGGAAGCCCGGAAGCTCCTTCTCGATGGCGGCCAGCACGTCGAATGCCAGAGGGGGCGGAACCAGACGGCCCGTCTTGGGGTCTACGGTGCACTGCTCGGGGGTGAACTTGTAGGCTCCGTGCGAGGTGCCGATCGAGATGGCCAGCGAATCCACGCCCGTCTTGGTCACGAAATCCACGACCTCTTCGGGTTTGGTGTAGTGGCTGACTTCGGAGGCTACCTCGTCCTCGACGCCGGCCAGCACGCCCAGCTCGCCTTCGACCGTTACGTCGTACTTGTGGGCATACTCCACGACCTGCTTCGTCAGGGCGACGTTCTCGTCGTAGGGGAGCGCCGAACCGTCGATCATTACCGACGAGAAGCCCATGTCCACGCAGCTCTTGCACAGTTCGAACGAATCGCCGTGGTCGAGGTGCAGCACGATCTGGGGTTTGGCCCAGCCCAGCTCCTTGGCGTACTCTACGGCTCCTTCGGCCATGTAGCGCAGCAGCGTCTGGTTGGCGTAGTTGCGCGCGCCTTTCGACACCTGGAGGATGACGGGCGATTTGGTCTCGGCAGAGGCCATGATGATAGCCTGGAGCTGCTCCATGTTGTTGAAGTTGAATGCCGGAACGGCGTAACCTCCTTTGATGGCCTTGGCGAACATGTCGCGCGTGTTCACAAGACCGAGATCTTTGTACGATACCATAATATTAGATGTTTAGTGAATTTTGCTCTCAAAAAACCGTACAAATTTACTAAAAAATCTAAATAATAGCCTCTTTTTGTGAAAAAAATAACAGCCGGCGGGAAATAGTTGCGCAATCCGGATTGTTTTTTGTATTTTTGCATGAATTATCCACCGCAAGCAAACAACAAACAAATACGATCATGGCAGAATTCATCTATCAGGAGCCGTTTCCGATTCAGGACGACAAAACCAAGTACCGTCTTTTGACGAAGGAGTATGTGAAAGTCGTGGAGTGCGACGGCCGCAAGATCCTCAAAGTAGATCCCAAGGGGCTCGAACTGCTTTCGAAAGAGGCTTACGCCGACGTGTCGTTCTACCTGCGCGCCGCACACCTCCAGAAGCTGCGCAACATCCTCGAAGACCCCGAAGCCACCGACAACGACAAGTTCGTGGCCTACACGATGCTGCTGAACCAGGTCGTCGCGGCCGAGGGCGAGCTTCCGACCTGCCAGGACACCGGCACGGCCATCTGCATCGGCCACAAGGGCGAGGACGTTTGGACGGGTGCCGACGACGCCGAGTGCATCGCCCGGGGCGTTTACGAAACCTACAAGGACCGCAACCTGCGCTATTCGCAGGTCGTGCCCTTCACGATGACCGACGAGAAGAACTCCGGCACGAACCTCCCGGCGCAGATCGACATCTACGGCGGCAAGCCCGGCATGGAGTACGAATTCCTCTTCATCACCAAGGGCGGCGGTTCGGCCAACAAGACCTTCCTCTATCAGCAGACCAAGGCGCTGCTCAACGAGGAGTCGCTCACGAAATTCATCCAGCAGCATATCTACGACCTCGGCACGTCGGCCTGCCCGCCCTACCACCTCGCCATCTGCATCGGCGGCACGTCGGCCGAGATGTGCCTCTCGACGGTGAAGAAGGCTTCGGCCGGCTATCTCGACGAACTGCCCACCTCGGGCAACGAGGGCGGCCGCTGCTTCCGCGACCTCGAGTGGGAGGAGAAGGTGCTGAAAATCTGCCGGGAGAGCGGCGTCGGCGCCCAGTTCGGCGGCAAATACCTCGTGCACGACGTGCGCGTGATCCGCGCCCCGCGCCATGCGGCTTCGTGCCCCGTGGCCATCGGCGTCAGCTGCTCGGCCGACCGGAACGTCAAGGCCAAGATCACGCCCGAGGGCATCTTCCTCGAAGAGCTGGAGAAGAACCCCGCGCGCTTCCTGCCGAAGGAGGCTCCCGCCATGTCGCCGGCCGTGGACATCGACCTCGACGAGGGCATGGACAAGGTGCGCGAGATTCTCACCAAATACCCGATCAAGACGCGCCTGAACCTCCGGGGCACGCTGATCGTCGCCCGCGACATCGCGCACGCCCGCATCAAGCGGATGCTCGACGAGGGCAAGCCGATGCCCGAGTACTTCAAGAAACACCCGGTTTACTACGCCGGTCCGGCCAAGACGCCGCAGGGCATGGCTTCGGGTTCGTTCGGCCCCACGACGGCCGGGCGCATGGACCCCTATGTGGACCTGTTCCAGGAGCACGGCGGTTCGCTGGTGATGGTGGCCAAGGGCAACCGTTCGCAGCAGGTGACCGACGCCTGCAAGGCCCACGGAGGCTTCTACCTGGGTTCGATCGGCGGTCCCGCCGCGATCCTTGCGAAGAACTCCATCAAGTCGGTCGAGGTCGTCGATTTCCCCGAGCTGGGCATGGAGGCCGTGCGCAAGATCTACGTCGAGAACTTCCCCGCGTTCATCATCGTCGATGACAAGGGGAACGACTTCTTCGCCGATTTCAAGCACTGAAATCCGTCCCCGGAGATACTAAGGGGCAAAACTTTACGTTGTAAAACCGTACGAACGATTTTATGGCAAGTTCGATGAGAGGTTTTTTTGCAAAAATATTCCTGACGGCACTTCCCGTGCTGGCGATCTTCTCGGCATACGCTGCCGAGAAGGTCACTTTTGAGGCCAATTCGCCGTTGACGGTCGCCGTCGGCGAGGCGTTCCGTGTGGAATTCGCGCTGAACGCCAAACCCGACGAAGACAGTTTCAAGGCGCCTTCGTTCGAGGGGTTCGACGTGCTGGCCGGACCCGCCGTTTCGCAGGGTTCGTCGGTCCAGATCATCAACGGTTCGATGACCAAGAGCGTCAGCTACACCTACACCTTCGTGCTGCTGCCGCAGGCCGCGGGCAACGTGACCGTCGGCGCCGCGGAGGTCAAGGTCGATGGCACGACCTACCGGACCCGGCCGCTGCCCGTCGAGATCGTCAACGAGGGCGAAGGCTCCGGGGCGCGGCAGCAGAGCGGGTCGCACCGCCCGGACGACGCGCAGACCGACGCCCAGAGCCAGATCGGCAAGGACGACATCCTGCTGCGGGCCGTCGTGTCGCGCACGTCGGTCTACAAGAACGAGCCGCTGCACGTGGCTTTCAAGCTCTACACCCGCGTTCCTTACGTGAACATCGTGCCCGAATCGGCCCCGTCGTTCAACGGCTTCTGGTCGCAGGACCTCACCGACCCCAATGCGGGCCGCGTGGGGCGCGAGACCTACAACGGCAAGGTCTACGAGACGCGCGTGCTGTACGACTACCTGCTCTATCCGCAGCAGGTGGGGGCGCTGGCCATCGAACCCGTGGAGATGACCGTCGTGGCGCAGGTCGTGGTGCAGAGCCGCAACGCCGACCCCTTCTTCGGAAGCGGCCGCGAGGTCTACAACGTGCCCCGCAAGGTGCAGAGCCAGCGGGCGGCGGTTACGGTCAAACCGCTTCCGACGGGCGCTCCGGCCAGCTTCAGCGGCGCCGTGGGCAACTTCACGATGGACGCCCAGTTCCCCTCGGAACGCATCGCGGCCAACTCGGGCGCGACCGTCACGGTGAAGATCTCCGGTACGGGCAACCTCACCTTCGTCCAGGCTCCGAAACTGCCGCTGCCGACTTCGTTCGAGCAGTATAACGTCAAGACCACCGAGTCGATCAACACCTCGTCGTCGGGCATCTCCGGCTACCGCCAGTTCGAATATCCCTTCATCGCGCGGGCCGAAGGCACCTACGACCTCGAACCCGTCGAGTTCACCTTCTTCGACCCCCAGCGGATGCAGTACGTGACGCTGAAATCGAAGCCGATGACACTCGAAATCACCCCCGACGCCCGCGGCGGCGGAGGCGATGCGGTGGTGATGCAGGGCCGCGGCATGTCGAAGGAGGAGGTGAAGATGCTGGGGCAGGACATCCGCTACATCAAGCTGAAAGGGGCGCAGCTGCGTTCGGAGCGCGAGCCGTTCATTTTCAGCGCGGCCTACTGGATTCTCCTGGGGGGCATCCTCGTGGTGTTCGCCATGATCTACGTCGCTCTGCGGAGGCAGATCCGCGAGTCGCAGAACGTCGCCCTCGTGCGCGGCAAGCGGGCCAACAAGGTCGCCGTGCAGCGTTTCCGCGCTGCCCGGCGCTACATGGAGGAGCAGAACCGCCACGCCTTCTACGAAGAGATGCTGCGGGCGCTGTGGGGCTACATGAGCGACAAGTTCAACATCCCCGTCGCCAACCTCACGAAAGAGAACGTCCGCGAGGAGCTGCACAAACGGGGCGTTTCGTCCGAGGATTCGCAGCGGTTCACGGCCATCATCACCCAGTGCGACGAGGCGCAGTATTCGCCCGTGGAGTCGGCCCGCATGGGCGACGTTTATTCCGAGGGCGTGAACCTGATTTCGCGCATCGAGTCGGTGATAAAACGATAGTTGTTATGAAGCGATTGACCCTATTTCTGATCCTGTCATTCGGCGTTCCGTGCGCATGGGCGCAGGAGCCCGCCGACACCGCGGCGTACGCTGCGGCCGTCGGAGAAGAGCCCGCCGCGGAGGCGGCTTCGCCCGAACAGCTGTGGGACCGGGCCAATACGGCCTATGTCAACGGGGATTACCACGCTGCGGCGGAGATTTACGAAGGAATTCTCGCGCAGGGACTCTCCTCCGTGAAACTCTACTACAACCTGGCCAACGCCTACTTCAAGGAGGGGCAGCTGGGCAAATCCATCCTCTTCTACCGCCGGGCCCTGCGGCTTGCTCCGGGCAGCGACGACATCCGCTACAACCTGAGCGTCGCCGAGGCCCGCACGAAAGACAATATCGAGCAGATTCCCGAGTTTTTCCTCACGGAGTGGATGCGCGGCGTGCGCCACACGATGAGCTGCACGGCGTGGAGCATCCTGTCGCTCGCGGCGTTGGTTTGCGCGCTGGCGCTGTTTCTGACCTACCTGCTGGCACAGCGTTTGCCGCTGCGCAAGACGGGGTTCTATGGAACGCTCGTCGCGGCGGCGGCGTTCATGCTCACGAGCTGGTTCGCCGTGGGCGAGCGGCGCGAGATGCTGGACGACACGCAGGCCGTGGTGATGTCGCTCTCGACGGCCGTGAAGAGTTCGCCCGACAAGTCGGCCACGGACCTCTTCGTGCTGCACGAGGGAACGCTCGTCGAGATCACCGACCGTTTGGACAACTGGTGCGAGATCACCATTGCCGACGGCAAGAAAGGGTGGCTCGAATGTAAAACGATCGAAACGATTTAGATGTCGAAACTTTTACAGGATGTCGTCGGCGAGCTTTCGAAGCTCCCGGGCGTGGGACGCCGCACGGCGCTGCGCCTGGCCATCCACATCCTGCGCATGGAGCGGGATTCGGTGGCCGAGATGACCGCCAGCATCGACCGCTTCCGCAACGAGGTGAAGTACTGCTCGCTGTGCAACAACCTCTCCGACGAGGAGGTCTGCCCGATCTGCGCCGACCGGGAGCGGGACCATGCGACGATCTGCGTCGTGGAGCAGGTCGCCGACGTGCTTTCGATCGAGAACACGCGCCAGTACCGGGGCATGTATCACGTGCTGGGCGGGGTGATCTCGCCGATGCAGGGCATTTCGCCCTCGGATCTGAAGATCGACCTGCTGTGCGAACGCATCGCCCGCGGCGGGGTGAAGGAGGTGATCCTCGCCATCTCGACCTCGGTCGAGGGCGAAACGACGCTTTTCTACCTGATGAACCGCCTGAGGCAGTTCCCCGGACTGAAAATCACCTCCATCGCCCGGGGCATCGGCTTCGGCGACGAGCTGGAATACGTCGATGAACTGACGATCACCCACGCCCTGCTCAACCGCCGGGAGATAGACCCCGCCTAACGAGCGGGTTGCGGCTGGAGCCGAAATGCGGCCGCCGGCCGCGGCAACGAAGGTACCAAAACACAATATAACTATGGATTTTGTAACGAACGAAAAACTCACCATCGTGGGTGCGGCCGGCATGATCGGCTCGAACATGGCTCAGACGGCGCTGATGATGCGCCTGACGCCCAACATTTGCCTGTACGATCCTTACGGACCGGCGCTCGAGGGCGTGGCCGAGGAACTTTTCCACTGCGCTTTCGAGGGTGCGAACATCACCTGGACGACCGACATCAAGGAGGCCCTGACCGGTGCGTCCTATGTCGTATCGTCGGGCGGCGCAGCCCGCAAGGCGGGCATGACGCGCGAGGACCTGCTGAAAGGCAACGCCGAGATCGCCGCCCAGTTCGGCAAAGACCTCAAAGCCTATTGCCCCGATGTGAAGCATGTCGTGGTGGTCTTCAATCCGGCCGACATCACGGGCCTCATCGCGCTGATCTACGCGGGGCTGAAACCCTCGCAGGTTTCGACCCTCGCGGCGTTGGATTCGACGCGCCTGCGCTCGGAGCTGGCCAAATATTTCAAGATTTCGCCCGACGAAATCCGCAACTGCCGCACCTACGGCGGCCACGGTGAGCAGATGGCGGTCTTCGCCTCGACGACGCTCGTCGCCGGACGCCCCCTTTCGGAACTGATCGGCAAGGAGATGCCCGAGGGCGACTGGGCCGACTTGCAGCAGCGGGTGATCCAGGGCGGCAAGCACATCATCGACCTGCGGGGCCGTTCGTCGTTCCAGAGCCCGGCCTACCTCTCGATCTGCATGATCGCGGCGGCCATGGGCGGCAAGCCGTTCGAATACCCCGCCGGCGTGTTCGTGCACAACGACGAGTTCAAGCATATCCTGATGGCGATGGAGACCACCATCACGAAAGAGGGCGTCGCCTATAAGAACGTGCAGGGCACGGCCGCAGAGCACAAGAAGCTCACGGAGAGCTACGAGCACCTGTGCAAACTGCGCGACGAGGTGATCTCGATGGGCATCCTGCCTCCCGTGGAGGAGTGGGGACGCCTGAATCCGCACCTGAAATAGACCGTTTCCGCTGAAACTGAACATCCCGGTTCTCTTCAACAGAGGACCGGGATGTTTTTGCGGGACGGTTCCGTCAGGGCATCGCCTGGAAGACGGCGCGCAGTTCGCCGTCGCTCAGCAGCAGCAGCATCGGACCGTCCATGTCGTAGTGGGTCGTCGCTTCGAGCGCCCGGGCGAAGGCGTGTTCCCGCTCCATGCCGGGGCAGGCCATCATCGTCGAGGCGATAGGCCCCATTTTCAGGGTGCGTTTGTCGTCGGTCTTGTAGACCCCCGACAGACGGTTGCAGGCTCCGACGGCCGACAGGCGGTTGCCTTCGGTCAGCAGCGTGAGGGTGAACGTGCCCTTCTCGGGACGGACGGTCTCCCCGCCGAGCTGGATCAGCTGCCATTCGGTTCCCACCAGCGGGCGGCGGGCTTTTTTCTGGTAGGCGCGGCAGTTGCAGCATCCGGCGATAAGTGCCCCGGCGACAGCGACAACCGCGATTCTGAGCAAAATCTTCATCTGATTTTCGTTTGTTCGTTGCTGCAAATATAGGGAATTAATCGTACCTTTGGTGTCGCAAACGACATTATTGCCTATGAAAACCATCATCGCATCGCCCCGTGCGCCTAAAGCCGTGGGGCCCTATTCGCAGGCCGTGGAGGCCGGTGGCGCGCTCTATGTCTCGGGACAGCTCCCGATCGACGCCGCGGCGGGCCGGATGGCCGAGGGGATCGACGCCCAGACGCGCCAGTCGCTCACGAATCTCGGCCACATCCTCCGCGAAGCCGGATACGATTATTCCGACGTGGTGAAAACCACCGTTCTGTTGCAGTCTATCGGCGATTTCGCCGCCATGAACGCCGTCTATGCCGAGTTCTTCACGGCGGAGATGCCCGCGCGCATGTGTTACGAAGTCGCGGCGCTGCCGATGGGGGCGCTGGTCGAGATAGACGCCGTGGCGGTGAAATAACTTCCGCGGACAATCCGCAAGGTGCGTCCCGGATGTCTGGGACGCTCCTTTTCGTTTTTTGTAGATAATTTGTGGATAAAATAGCTCCCCGCCGTTGGTTTTTTATCGGGAAAAGCCGCAATTTTGTAAACCCGGGATCTTCCTCTCCGGCGGAATGCAGAAATCTGAGAAAATAGATAAGTATAAAGTAGTTATGTCAAAAGCCACCAAAGCTGAAGCGCCGCAGAAAGTCAATTACAACGATGCGGTTGCCGAGTCGAAAGTCTATTTCGACGGAGACGATCTTGCCGCCACGGTGTGGGTGAGCAAGTACGCCCTCAAAGACTCTTTCGGAAACATTTACGAGAAGTCGCCGCGCGAGATGCACGAACGTATCGCCGGCGAGATCGCCCGGATCGAACGCAAATACCCCAATCCCCTTTCGGAGGGGGAGGCGTTCGAGCTGCTCGATCATTTCCGTTACGTCATTCCGCAGGGCGGACCGATGACCGGCATCGGCAATAATTTCCAGGTGGCGTCGCTGTCGAACTGCTTCGTGATCGGCCACAAGCATCCCGCCGACTCCTACGGCGGCATCTTCCGCATGGACGAAGAGCAGGTGCAGCTGATGAAGCGGCGCGGCGGCGTGGGGCACGACCTCTCGCACATCCGTCCCACGGGCAGTCCGGTGCTCAACTCGGCGCTGACCTCGACGGGTATCGTGCCCTTCATGGAGCGCTATTCGAACTCCACGCGCGAGGTGGCGCAGGACGGCCGGCGCGGCGCGCTGATGCTGTCGCTGTCGATCAAGCACCCCGATGCCGAGCGGTTCATCGACGCCAAGGTCGATACGGGCAAGGTGACGGGCGCCAACGTCTCGATCAAGATCGACGACGAGTTCATGCGTGCGGCGCTCGCCGGCAAGAAATACCACCAGCAGTTCCCGATCAAGTCGGATGCCCCCAAGTACGAACAGGACATCGACGCCAAGAAACTCTGGGAGAAGATCATCCACAATGCGTGGAAATCGGCCGAGCCGGGCGTGCTGTTCTGGGATACGATCATCCGCGAGAGCATCCCCGACTGCTATGCCGACGAAGGCTTCACGACGGTCTCGACCAACCCCTGCGGCGAGATTCCGCTCTGCCCCTACGACTCGTGCCGCCTGCTGGCCATGAATCTGCTGAGCTACGTGGAGAATCCCTTCAAGGCCGACGCGAAGTTCGATTTCGACAAGTTCCGCGACCATGTCGGCAAGGCGATGCACATGATGGACGACATCATCGACCTCGAATTGGAGAAGGTCGAGCTGATCATCAAGAAGATCGAGGACGACCCCGAAGATCTGGACGTGCGCCGCGTGGAACTGGAGCTGTGGAAGAAGATCCGCGAAATGGCGCAGAAGGGCCGCCGCACGGGGCTCGGCATTACGGCCGAGGGCGACATGCTCGCCGCCCTGGGGTTGCGCTACGGTACGCAGGAGGCGATCGATTTCGCCGTCGAGGTGCAGAAGACCCTCGCGCTGGCCGCTTACGGCGCGTCGGTGAAGCTGGCCGCCGAGCGCGGAGCCTTCCCGATCTACGATGCCGCCAAGGAGGCGAACAACCCGATGATCGCCCGCATCCGCGAGGCCGATCCGGCACTCTACGAGGAGATGACGAAGGTCGGCCGCCGCAATATCGCCATGCTGACCATCGCCCCGACGGGCACCACGTCGCTCATGTCGCAGACCACGTCGGGCATCGAACCGGTGTTCCGCACGGTTTACAAGCGCCGCCGCAAGATCAACCCCTCGGACCACGACACGCATGTCGATTACGAGGACGAAACGGGCGAAAAGTTCCAGGAGTACAACGTCTACCACCACAATTTCGTGAAGTGGCTGGAGGCGAACGGATACGACACGTCGAAGCTCTCGACGATCTCCGACGCCGAGCTGGACCAGTGGGTCGCCGCGTCGCCCTACCACGGCGCTACGGCCAATGACATCGACTGGGTGGCCAAGGTGAAGATGCAGGGTGCCATCCAGAAGTGGGTTGATCACTCGATCTCGGTGACGGTGAATCTGCCGAACAACGTTTCGGAGGCGCTGGTGGCCGACGTTTACCGCACGGCGTGGGAGTGTGGCTGCAAGGGCGTCACGGTCTACCGCGACGGCTGCCGCGACGGCGTGCTGCTGGAGAAGAACTCCAAGAAAAAGAAGCGCTGCGAGGGGCATCCCGGCGAGGTGCAGAAGCGTCCGAAGTCCATTCCCGCCGACATCGTGCGCTTCAAGAACGGCACCGAAGACTGGATCGCCTTCGTGGGCTTGCAGGACGGACGCCCCTACGAGGTCTTCACCGGCAAGATCGAGGAGGATGCCATGTATATCCCGCCGAAGATCAAGAAGGGATTCATTATCAAAGTGCGCGAGGAGGACGGCACGAAACGCTACGACTTCCAGTACACCGACCGTTACGGCTATACGAACACCATCGGCGGCATCTCGCGCCTGTTCAACGAGGAGTTCTGGAACTATGCGAAACTGATCTCGGGCGTACTGCGCCACGGCATGCCGATCGAGAAGACCGTGTCGCTGATCGAGTCCCTGCATCTGGACAGCGAGTCGATCAACACCTGGAAGACGGGCGTATGCCGCGCGCTGAAACAGTACATCGTCGATGGCACGAAGTCCAAGGGCAAGTGCCCGAGCTGCGGTCAGGAGAACATGGCCTATCAGAACGGATGCCTGACCTGCATGTCGTGCGGCTATTCCAAGTGCGGATGATCCTCCGCCGAATGGTCTGACCGGATATTCAGAAAAGGCCGGAAGGGTTCTCTCTTCCGGCCTTTTCTGATCGAAAACGCTCTTTGGCTGAACTTTTGAGGCGGAAGAGAATGGTTTTTGAGAGAAATGCTGTATTTTAGCGCAGTGACAATAACTTTTTAATTTAATTAGTTATGAAGAAAATTTATCTTACCTTCCTGATCGCGGCCTTCGCCTCGGCCGCATGGGCACAAGACACCCCCAAGAAGCCGAGTTTCGCGGGCTTCGTTTCCAACGGATTCTGGGACAACTGGGAAATTTCGGTCGGTGCGGGAGCCGGTACGGCGTTCAGCAACGGCAGCAACCTCAAGTCCTTCGGCGACCGCATCGGGTTCGAAGGCAATTTCTCGCTGACGAAATGGGTGCATCCCGTCGTCGGTCTTCGGGCGCAGCTGCAAGGCGGCTGGTTCAATAACTACGATCCCGAAAAGGGCAAGATGGACTGGCCGTACATGTTCGTCCACACGGATGTGATGCTCAACGTCTCGAACTGGATCGGCGGTTACCGGGAGGATCGCGCGTGGTACGCCGTGCCGTTCGTCGGCTTCGGTTACATGGCCTCGAACTTCACGGACAAGAGCCAGCGCGACTTCGGCGCCTCCACCAATCAGGAGCTCGCCTTTACCTACGGTCTGCTCAGCAAGTTCCGCCTTTCGCCGGCCTTCGATTTCAACATCGAGCTCAAGGGTCTGCTCGCCAAGTCGGAGCTGTGCCCCGCCCAGATGAACGGACAGTATCTGCTCGGGTTCTCGGCTACGGCCGGTCTGACCTACCGCTTCAACAAGCGCAACTGGCAGCGCGGCGTGCCGGGCTATACGGCCGCCGACATCCAGGCTTTCCAGGATGCCGTGGCTGCGAGCATGGCCGCAGCGGCCGCCCTCGAAGCGCAGAACGCCCAGCTCGCTCAGCAGCTTGAGGACGCCGAGGCCAAGGCCGCCGCTGCGGATGCCGCCGCCAAAGCCGCAGCGGCCAAGGCTGCCGCCGACGCCGCAGCTGCTGCCCGGAACGCCAATACGCTGAGCCCCTATTCGATCGTGTTCTACGATTACGGCATGTCGAAGCTCACGTCCAAGGACAAGACCCGCCTCGAACTGATGGCCGACGTTATCAAGGACGGCCCGAAGGACCGCGTTTATACCATCGTGGGCCACGCCGACCAGCAGACGGGTACGGCAGCCGGCAACCGCCGCGTCGCCGACAACCGGGCCAAGAACGTCTACGATTATCTCGTGAAGTGCGGCGTGAACCCCAAGCAGCTGACTTACGAAGGCAAGGGCAACGAGCCGGACATCTACAAGAGCAACCAGAAAGCCAACCGCGCCGTGATCGTGAAGTAGGTCCGGACAGGTCTCATACGAAAAATGCCCCTCCGTGGTGAGGGGCATTTTTTTATCGGATAATCACGGCGTTGACCAGCCGGACTCCCGAACGGCGGTTGATCTCCTCCCGGAGCGCCTCGCGCTGGTAGAAGAGCTCCGAACGCAGCACGCTCGACTGGATGCGCACGTAGAGGATGCGGTTTTCGAGCCGCAGTTCGGTGGTGATCTCCGCGGCGCGGTCGCCGACGATCTCGCGCCACGTGTCGGGCAGTTTGCCTTCGGCGACCTTCGCGGCGACATAGGGGCGTTTGAAGAACTCCTCCAGCAGGTCGCCCATCAGCATCGTTTTGGTCCGTCTCATGATTCCGGGGTGTTGGATTCCGCGGCCGTCCGTTCCTGCGTCACGGTGCCGTCGGCCACCGTGAAGAGGGCGTAGTCGCCGCCGGCCTTGTCGAGGATCGTTTTCAGACGCGTGGGATTGCAGTCGGTGATGAGTATCTGCCCGAAGGCGTCGTCGGAGACCAGCCGGATCAGCTGCTCGACGCGTCCGGCGTCCAGCTTGTCGAAGAGGTCGTCCAGCAGCAGGATCGGCCGTTCGCCCTTGGCCTCGGCGACGATGGTGTACTGCGCCAGTTTGAGGGCGATGAGGAACGATTTCTGCTGTCCCTGCGAACCGTATTTGCGCAGGGGGTAGCCGCCGATCCGGAGCACCAGGTCGTCGCGGTGGATGCCGGCGGTGGTGAATTCGTTGACGAGGTCTTTCTGCCGGGCGGCCAGCAGCACCTCTTCGAAAGGGCGGTCGTTCAGCTCCGATTTGTAATGGAGCTCGACCTGCTCGCGGTCGCCCGAAAGAATGCGGTAATACTCCGCCGCGACGGGTTGCAGCCGCTCGGCGAACTCCTGCCGGCGGGCGTGGATGGCCTTGCCGTGCTCGCACAGCTGCATGTCGTAAATCTGAAGCATCGTCTCGTCGGGCCGCATCTTCAGCAGGCGGTTGCGCTCGGCCAGCACGGCGTTGTAGCGCATCACCGAGTTGAGGTAGGGGCGGTCCAGCTGCGAAATGAAGGCGTTGAGGTATCGGCGCCGTTCGTCCGCGGCGTCCGAGATCAGCGCGCTGTCCGCCGGCGACACGATCACCGCGGGAATCAGCCCCACGTGGTCCGACAGCCGGTCGTACTCCTTGCCGTTACGTTTGAGGACCTTGCCGCCCTTGCGCGAGAAGGAGCACACCACGCCCTCGCTCTTGCCCGCGTCGGTGGCGTACTGCCCCTCCACGAGGAAGAAGTCGGCTCCGTGGCGGATGCTCTGCGCGTCGGTCATCTGCAACGACGATTTGCACATCGACAGGTAGTAGACCGCATCCACGACGTTGGTCTTGCCCGCGCCGTTGTCGCCCACCAGACAGTTGATGCCGGGACAGAGCGTAAGCTCCTCCTGAGCCATGTTTTTGAAATTCAGCAGCGCTATTTTTTTCAGATGCATAGGACAAAAGTACAAAAAATCCCGACACGACATTGCACATTGTGAATAGTTTTGTATCTTTGCCATCTACTATGCGCATTATAAACTAATAACACGAATAAGCAATATGGCAAAGCAGAACGTCGCCGAACAGGAAACCCTCGGCGAAGCAATGAACAAAACGGAGCTCTTTTTCGAGCAGAACGGCCGGACGATAGGGTATGTTTTCCTCGGCCTGCTCGTCCTCGCCGCGCTCGTTTTCGGCTATCGTGCGCTGATCGTTCAGCCGCGTGCCGAGAAAGCCGCCGAGATGATCTCCGAGGCACAGGTCCGTTTCGAGGGGGAGAACCCGGATTTCGAACTGGCGCTGCTGGGCGACGCCAACGGCGCGGGCTTCCTCGACGTGGTCGAGAAATACGGCTCCACGCCTTCGGGCAACCTCGCCAAGCACTACGCGGGCATCTGCTACCTGCGCACGGGCGATCTGGAGAACGCCGCGAAATACCTCGCCAAATTCTCCCATGTGAAAGGCATCCCCGGAGCGCTCATCAATGCGCAGAACTACGGTCTGCAAGGCGACATCGCCGTTGAGCAGCAGGACTATGCCAAGGCCGTGAAGTTCTACGAGAAAGCCGTGAAGGCCGCCGACAACAACCTGACGGCCCCGATGTACCTGCGCAAGGCGGGTCTTGCCGAGCAGGCTATGGGCAATTCGCAGAAGGCTGCGGCTTATTTCGAACGGATTCTGAACACCTATCCCGCCTCGATGGAGGCCCGGGAGGCTGAGAAACTGCTCGGCAGCGTAAAATAAAAGCGGAGGAAGACGATGGCGACCAAGAATCACAACCTTTCCAAATTCGACTCACCCCTGCCTTCGGCCGCGGACATGCGGTTCGGCATCGTCGTGGCCGAGTGGAACCGCGAGGTCACCGAAGCGCTGCTGGAGGGGGCCGTGCGCACGCTGCGTGCCGCAGGGTGCCCCGACATGAACATCCAGATCAAATATGTCCCCGGCACCTTCGAACTGTCGCTCGGCGCCCAGTTCTTCGCGGAATACACCGATGTCGATGCCGTTATCGCGCTGGGATGCGTTATCCAGGGCGACACGCGCCATTTCGACTTCATCTGCCAGGGCGTGACGCAGGGCATCACGCAGTTGCAAATCCAGTGGAACATGCCCATTGCTTTCGGCGTGCTGACGGTCAACGACATGCAACAGGCTCTCGACCGCTGCGGCGGCCGTCACGGCAACAAGGGCGACGAGGCGGCTGCCACGGCTATCAATATGGTCAAATTGCAGATCGACATGGAGGCGGCCTCTCCGGATCACGAACCGGACCGGCGCAACATCAACTGAAAAAAAGAGAGTCCTTTGCGGCTCTCTCTTTTTTTAGAACAGTCCCAGATTGTCGAGGAAGATCAGTAGCAGCACCGCCGGGCAGATGTAGCGCAGCAGGAAGATGAATACGCCGTAGATGCGGAATTTCAGCTCTCCGTCGTTCGAAATCTGCCCTTTGAACACTTTTTGGTCGAGCCGCCAGCCGACGAAGATGCAGGTGAAGAATCCGCCTGCGGGCAGCAGGATGTTGGCCGTGAGGAAGTCGAGCGAATCGAAGACGCTGAGCCCGAAGATCCGCCAGCCGTCCAGCAAGCCCAGCGACAGCGACGCCACGGCGGCCAGCGCCATGCAGGACCCGGTCGTGGCCCATGCCGCGGCGCGGCGGCTCATGTGCCACTCTTCGTGCATGTAGGCCGTGATCACCTCGTGCAGCGAGATGGTCGAGGTGAGGGCCGCGACGACCAGCAGCAGGAAGAACACCGATGACCAAACCATGCTCAGCGGCATCGAGTTGAAGATGCCCGGCAGGGTGATGAACACGAGCGACGGCCCCGACGAGGGCTCGATGCCCACGCTGAAGACCGCCGGGAAGATCACCACGCCGGCCAATATGGCTACCAGCGTGTCGAGGATCGTGACGTTGAGCGCCGTGTGGCGCAGGTTGGTGTCGGGTTTGAAATAGGAGGCGTAGGTGACCATCGTGCCGATGCCGATCGAGAGCGAGAAGAACGCCTGCCCCAGCGCCACGAGCACCGTCGAAGGAGTCACCTTCGAGAAGTCGGGCCGGAAGAGGAACCGGACGCCTTCGCCGCCGCCCGGCATCAGCAGCGAGTGGATCGACAGCGCGATCAGGATCACGAACAGCAGCGGCATCAGCACCTTGGCCGAGCGTTCGATGCCCTTCTGCACGCCCATCGTGATGACGAAATGCGTCGCCAGTACGAACAGCGAGGTGTAGACCACGGGCCGCCACGGGTTGCGGATAAAGGTCTCGAAAACGGTTTTGTACTCCTCGGCGGAGCTGTATTCCGCCAGACTGCCCGTCAGCGAATGCACCATGTATTCGGCGGTCCATCCCGACACCACGAAATAGAAGCCCAGGATCAGGAACGCCGCCACGACGCCGTTGTAGCCCAGGAAGCTCCATTTGGGATCGAGGGCCCGGTAGGCGCCCACGGCATTGCGGTGCGAGGCGCGTCCGACTGAGAATTCGGCCACCATGATCGGCAGCCCCAGCAGCAGCACGCAGCCGATGTAAATCAGCAGAAAGGCTCCGCCGCCGTTGTCGCCGGCCACGTAGGGAAACCGCCAGATGTTTCCCAGCCCCACGGAACTACCTGCCGCGACGAGCACGGCGCTCAGCTTGCCACCCAGCGTGGCACGACCCTGTGAATGGTGCATGGCTAATCCTGTTTATATAAAGGTATGCGCGCACGCGGAGGCGTGCGCGCATACCCGTTATTTCTCCAATACGACGCTGACCCGTTCGAGCTTGCCGCCCAGCGGCGGGGCCAGTTTCGAGACCGTGCATTTTACGTGCCGGACCTGCCCGAAAGCGGCGTAGACCGCTTCGATGATGTTCATCGCCACACGTTCGATCGTGCGCTGCGTGATGCGCATTTGCAGGCTCACGACCTCGTAGACCGTGAGGTAGTTGACCGCCTTTTCGACATTGTCTTCCGCGGCCACGTCGCCCAGTTCGGCCGTGATCTCCAGATCGACCGTAAAGCGGTTGCCGACCTTGCGCTCCAGTTCGTAACAGCCGTGCAGCGCCCGGAACTCCATGCGTCGGAGGACGATACGATACTCCATGCTATTCGGCGATCACGAGGTAGTAATTCTTCTTGCCGCGCTGTACGAGCAGGTATTTGCCTGCGATCAGATCGGCGTCGGTCACCGGGCGCATCGCGTCGGCGACCTTCTCCTTGTTGAGCGACACGCCGCCGCCCTGCACCATCTTGCGGCACTCGCCCTTCGAGGGGAAGATAGCGCATTTCTCGGCGCAGAGCTCCACGAACGGGATGCCGGCCGCGAGCTCCGTGCGGGCCGCGCGGAATTGCGGAACCCCTTCGAAGACCTGCAACAGGGTCTTTTCGTTCAGTTTGCGCAGGGCCTCCGACGTGGCGCCTCCGAAGAGGATCGCCGAAGCCTCCACGGCTTTCTCGTACTCCTCGCGCGAGTGGATCATGCAGGTGATCTCCTCGGCCAGCCGCTTCTGGAGCACCCGCAGATGGGGAGCGGCGTCGTGCTCGGCGATGAGGCCCTCGATGGTTTCGCGGTCGAGCAGCGTGAAGATCCTGATGTAGCGCTTGGCGTCCTCGTCGCTGACGTTGAGCCAGAACTGGTAGAACTTGTAGGGCGAGGTGTAGCGCGGGTCGAGCCATACGTTGCCGCTCTCGGTCTTGCCGAATTTCGTGCCGTCGGCCTTGGTGATCAGCGGGCAGGTGATGGCGAAAGCCTCGGCTTCGGGGCCCAGCTTGCGGCGGATCAGCTCCGTGCCGGTGGTGATGTTGCCCCACTGGTCGGCGCCTCCCAACTGGATCTTGCAGTTTTTCGTCTGGTAGAGGTGCAGGAAGTCGTAGCCCTGGACCAGCTGGTAGGTGAACTCGGTGAACGACATGCCGTCGCCCTCGCCGTTGAAACGCTTCTTGACCGAATCCTTGGCCATCATGTAGTTGACGGTGATGCACTTGCCGATGTCGCGGATGAAATCGAGGAACGTGAATTCCTTCATCCAGTCGTAGTTGTTGACCATCTGTGCGGCGTTCGGGGCGTCCGACTCGAAGTCGAGCAGTTTGGCCAGCTGGCGCTTGATGGCCTCCTGATTGTGGCGGAGGGTCTTTTCGTCGAGCAGGTTGCGTTCCTGCGACTTGCCCGAGGGGTCGCCGATCATGCCCGTGGCGCCGCCGATGAGTGCCAGCGGACGGTGGCCGCACATCTGGAAATGTTTGAGGATCATCACACCCACGAGGTGTCCGATATGCAGCGAGTCGGCCGTGGGGTCGATGCCCAAATAGGCCGTCGTCATCTCTTTTTCGAGTTGTTCCTTCGCGCCGGGCATGATCGTGTGGACCATGCCGCGCCATTCGAGTTCTTCGATGAAATTCTTTGTTGCCATTATTGCATTACTTAATTTTCGTTTTGTATGGATGGAGGCGCAATCGGGTTTCTGTCCTGATAACTTTCCACCACCTATAAATCCCGCTTTTTAAGCGGGCGGATTATTCCACTTCGAGGTCCAGCGCTTTGCGGAGCTCCGCGATGAGCGGGTTTTTCTCCGTCATGTGTTTCACTCTGTCCTCCAGTTTGATCGGGCGCGCGGCCCTGATCTCCTCGTTGACGATCACCTCCAGTTCGATGGCTCCCGAGATGCCCGCCAGCTCGGCGATGCGCATCAGCATCCCGGTCTTGTTGCGGAGGATCTCCTCGCGCAGCTCCGTCGTCGGGACGCTGACCGAAATGGTGTTGCCCCGGACGGTCATCAGCTCGAAGGCGGGGACGAACCGCGGACGCTTCGTCCTGAGCAGGTTCAGAATCCCTTCCCGGGCCCGCACCAGCTTCTGTTCGCAGGCCGGATCGACCTCCACGGCTGCGGGTTCGGCCTGCGTTTCGGCCTTGGCCTCCTCCGTGTCCGGAGTGTTGCCTCCCGAGGCGAGCAGTTCCGAGAGCGACGTTCCCGAGATCATCGGCCGCCGGATCGGCTTCGCAGGCTGCGGGGTTGCCGCCCCTGCCTGTGCCGCGGAGGGTTGCGGAACCTCCGGGGCGGGTTGCGCTGCCGCTGCGTTTTTCGGCTCGGGTTGGACCGCGGGCCGGGGTTCGGGCTGCGTTTCCGGTTGCTGCCGGGCCGCAGACATCGCAGTTGCCGTCGGGGTTTCCGGGGCCGGTCGGGGCTGCGCCGGGGCCGCCGGAGTTGCCGGAGCGGGTGTCGGGACCTGCGCCGTTGCCGCCGGATCGACCGGGGCCGATGCCGCGACCTGCGCGCGGGCGGTCAGTTCGGGAAGCGGATACTCCCCGGGGGATGTCAGTGTGTCATTTTTTTTTTGGCCGAGTCCTGCGATTTTCATCAGGCCCAGCTCTACGAGCAACCGCTGGTTCGACGATTGCCGTATCTTCCCGTCGAGCTCCGTCAGCACGGAGATGGCTCCGAACAGAAACTCGACATTGCAGGCGCCCGCCTGCGTCCGGTATCGTTCCAGCAGGGTGCCGGTCATCTCGATCAGCCGCAGGGTGTCGGGTTGTTTGGCCATCAGGAGGTCCCGCATGTGGCGGTTCAGCCCCGCCATGAAGGTCTGGCCCGAGAAACCTTTCGACAGCACCGTGTCGAAGGTCACCAGCGCATCGACGTAGTTGCCCGCCAACAGCATCTCCGTCACGCCGAAATAGGTGTCGTAGTCCAGCACGTTCAGCGTCTGGGCCACGTTGCGGTAGTCCAGCGCCGTGCCGCAGAACGACACGGCCTTGTCGAACATCGACAGCGCGTCGCGCATGCCGCCGTCGGCCTTCTGGGCGATGAGGTTCAGCGACTCTTCGTCGGCCGTGACGCCCTCCTGCGAGGCGATGTAGCGGAGATATTCGACCGAATCTTCGACGCGGATGCGGTTGAAATCGTAAATCTGGCACCGCGAGAGGATCGTGGGGATGATCTTGTGCTTCTCGGTGGTCGCCAGGATGAAGATGGCGTGCGCGGGCGGCTCTTCGAGGGTCTTGAGGAAGGCGTTGAAGGCCGCGGCCGAGAGCATGTGGACCTCGTCGATGATGAACACCGAGTAGCGTCCCACCTGCGGGATGATGCGCACCTGTTCGATCAGCGTGCGGATGTCCTCCACGGAGTTGTTCGATGCGGCGTCGAGTTCGTGGATGTTGAGCGAGCGGCCCTCGTTGAACGAGCGGCACGATTCGCATTCGTTGCACGCCTCGGCGCCGTTGGGCGCGAGGCAGTTGATGGCCTTGGCGAAGATGCGGGCGCAGGTGGTCTTGCCTACGCCGCGGGGGCCGCAGAAGAGGTAGGCGTGGGCCAGCTGGCCGCGCTCGATGGCGTTTTGGAGCGTCGAGGTGATATGTTTCTGTCCGACGACCGATCGGAAGGTCGCGGGGCGGTATTTGCGTGCGCTGACGATGAAATCACTCATAATAGTGCAAAGATACGAATAAGCCGAGAGAAAAAAGCAAGCTCGCTTGCATTTTTTCCGAGGCGGAGTATCTAAGGCAATGTCAAAGATACGAAAAAAATACGCTGAATTTTGCATATTCCGGCCGAATAATCTACATTTGAATGCACCTTTATATTTTTCGTCATGAAACGCATATTGCTCTTTTTGGCGGTCGTGTTGTTCCAGAGCTGCGACTACGCTATTTTCTATGAATACAAAGTGACGAATGATACGGATCAGGTCTTGGACATGGTGCTTTCCGGCAACAGTCCGGATGATCGTAGAGCCATTCATATTCAGCCTCATTCCTCGATGCGGGTTTACATTGATTGTGCGTCGCATGGTGGCAAATTCGATATTCCCGGCGATCTCATTCGGGAAGACTCTCTGCTGCCGAGTTGCCGTGTATATGAATTTTCGGCCGCCGGCAGGCCGATCCCGGAACATTTCCGGCAGAGGCGGTATTGGAACTTCGAAGCCTCGATACGGTTGGGGGTATATACCTTGACTGTCGTTCCGGCGATGATGGATGGTGCAGGGGCTGAAGATACGGATTTGTAACGAACCCATCTCTGATTTTTTAGGAGCACATCTGTTGTTTTTTCTATTTCGGCCTGTCATAAAGTCGGGCTGAAGTACGGATTGTCGTATCGGAAATGACAATTTGTGACAAAAGGTGACAATGTGGCGTAAATTCCGGCTTGGCAGGGGTTTTGATGAAATTAAAAATGAAAAATTCAGAATTAAAAATTTAGAAGACTAAATACCATGAACATTAACACATTAACCATCAAGGCGCAGGAGGCGCTGCAAGCGGCGCTCGACCTTGCGCGGGAGCGGGGACAGCAGGCTGTCGAACCGCTCCATCTGCTGAGTGTCCTCGTCCGTGAGGACGATTCGCTGGCGGCGTTCCTGTTGGGGCGCGTCGGTGTGAACATGCGTTCGCTGCGCGACGAGACGGAGCGTGCCGTGGGTGCGCTGCCGCGGGTCGAGGGCGGCGGCGAGCAGTTCTTCGCCCAGGAGACTTCGAAAGCGATCCAGCGCGCCGTGGACTTCACGAAGAATTTCGGCGACAAGTACGCTTCGGTCGAACATCTGCTGCTGGCGCTCGTGGCCGAGCGCGGCGTGGCCGCCGACATCCTCAAACGCAACGGCGCCACGGAAAAGGAGCTGATCGAGGCCGTCCGGACCTTCCGCAAGGGGGCGACGGTCGATTCGCAGACCGCCGAACAGCAGTTCGACGCGCTGGGCAAGTATGCCATCAACCTGAACGAGCAGGCGCGTTCGGGCAAGCTCGACCCGGTGATCGGCCGTGACGAGGAGATTCGCCGCGTGCTGCAAATCCTTTCGCGGCGCACGAAGAACAACCCGATCCTCGTCGGCGAAGCCGGTGTCGGCAAGACCGCCATCGCCGAGGGCATCGCCCGCCGGATCATCGACGGCGACGTTCCCGAGAACCTGAAATCGAAGTCGATCTACTCGCTCGACATGGGAGCCCTGATCGCGGGCGCCAAGTATCAGGGCGAGTTCGAAGAGCGTCTGAAAGCCGTCGTGCAGGAGGTCACCGCCAGCGAGGGCGAGATTCTGCTCTTCATCGACGAGATTCACACGCTGGTCGGCGCCGGCAAGTCGTCGGGGGCGATGGATGCCGCGAACATCCTCAAACCGGCCCTCGCCCGGGGCGAACTGCGGACCATCGGCGCCACGACGCTCGACGAGTTTCAGAAATATTTCGAGCAGGACAAGGCTCTCGAACGGCGTTTCCAGAAAGTGATGGTCGATGAACCTACGCAGGAGGACGCCATTTCGATCCTCCGCGGCCTGAAGGAGCGTTACGAGAACCACCACCAGGTGCGGATCAAGGACGAGGCCATCGTGGCCGCCGTCGAACTCTCGACACGCTACATCACGTCGCGGTTCCTGCCCGACAAGGCCATCGACCTGGTGGACGAGGCCGCCTCGCGGCTGCGTCTGGAGATGAACTCCGTGCCCGAGGAGATCGACACCCTCGACCGGAAGGTCCGCCAGCTGGAGATCGAGCGCGAGGCCATCCGCCGCGAGAAGGACAAGGAGCGCGTGGAGCACCTCACCAAGGAGATCGAGGAGCTGAAGGCCAAAGAGGCTGGGATGCGCGCCAAGTGGCAGGGCCAGCGCGACCTGCTGAAGAAGATCCAGGCCAACAAGGACCGGATCGAGTCGCTGAAGATCGAGGCCCAGCAGGCCGAGCGTCAGGGCGACTACGGCAAGGTGGCCGAAATCCGCTACGGCAAGATTCAGGAGGCCGAAAAGGAGATCGCCGCTTTTCAGGAGGAGTACAAGCTCGCTTCGGCCAACGGCTCGATGATCAAGGAGGAGGTCGATGCGCAGGATGTCGCCGAGGTGGTGTCGCGCTGGACGGGGATTCCCGTGACGCGGATGCTGGCCTCGGAGCGCGAAAAGCTGCTGCACATGGAGGACGAGCTTCACAAGCGCGTCATCGGGCAGGAGCAGGCCATCGCGGCCATCTCCGACGCCGTGCGCCGTTCGCGCGCCGGGCTGAACGATCCCCGCAAGCCGATCGGTTCGTTCATCTTCCTCGGCACCACGGGTGTCGGCAAGACCGAGCTGGCGAAGGCCCTCGCGGAGTTCCTCTTCAACGACGACCAGATGATGACGCGGATCGACATGAGCGAATACCAGGAGCGGCATGCCGTGTCGCGGCTCGTCGGGGCGCCTCCGGGATACGTCGGATACGACGAGGGCGGCCAGCTGACCGAGGCCGTGCGCCGCAAGCCCTATTCGGTGGTGCTGCTGGACGAGATCGAAAAGGCGCATCCGGATGTCTTCAACATCCTGCTGCAAGTCCTCGACGACGGCCGTCTGACCGACAACAAGGGCCGCACGGTGGATTTCCGCAATACGATCATCATCATGACCTCCAACATGGGGTCGCAGGTGATTCAGGAGAACTTCTCGGGGAATTTCGGCGGCGAAAAGGTCCCTGCGGAGGTCGTCGAACGGACCCGCCGCGAGGTGATCGACCTGCTGAAACAGCAGCTCAAGCCGGAGTTCCTGAACCGTATCGACGAGATCGTGATGTTCGAGCCGCTGACGCACAAGGACATCGAACGCATCGTCGATATACAGCTGGGCATCGTCAGCAAGATGCTCGCCGAGAACGGCATCCGGCTGGAGTACACCGACCGGGCGCGCGAATGGATCGCCGCCGCGGGTTACGATCCGCTGTACGGAGCGCGGCCCGTGAAGCGCACCATCCAGCGCTACGTGGTCAACGACCTCTCGAAGCGGATTCTCGCCGGGGATGTCGATCGCTCGAAGCCGATTTCGATCGACGCAGGCAAGGACGGGCTTACGTTCGCCAACTGATACGGAAAAACGCCGGGGAACACCCCCGGCGTTTTTCTATTGCGGTTTTCGCGCCGGGAACCGGATATTTTTCGTACCTTTGGCTTCGTCCATGCAAGTCCGCATCATAGATACCGTTGCCCGGGATTCGTTCCACGAGGTGTTCAACGCTGCTCTGCTGGTTATGTGCCTGCGGCTGTTCGGCCGTGCGGAGTACCATTGCCACCCCTCGCAGCGCAGGTGTCTCGAACGGCTGCTCGAACGTCACGGATACGCCGCAGACGTGTCGCGCGTCGCATTCCGCCGTGTCCGGGTCGTGCGGCGCGAGGGCCCGACAGGCTGGGTGTGCCGCTATGCGGCCGCCGCCCTGCGGAGCGGCTGGCGGCTCGTGCGCTCCCGGCCCGGCGAACTCGTGGTTTTCAACTACAACAACCCGCTGGCGCTTCCTCTGCTCGATCTGCTGAACGGCTTTCTGCACCGTCGTGTGTTGATCGTCTGCCACGGCGAACTGGAGCTGCTCACCGGGCGCAGCCCGTGGTGGCGGGCATCGGGCTGGTTCGCGCGGATTCTCCGCCGGGCGTTCGGCCGGACGCGCCTCGACCGGAACCTGCGCTTCTGCGTGCTGGGAAAATCCATCCTGCGCAACCTGCGCCCGTATCTCTCCGAGGCGAATGCGCCGCTCTTTTTTGCGATCGACCATCCCGGATTCTTCGAAGGTGAGCCCGCGGAGCCCCTGCCGCACGACACCCTGCGCGTGGGCACGGTGGGCCAGCTGACCCCGGCCAAGGGTTTGTACCGCATACTCCGGCTCTCCCGGCAGATTCCCGTGCCGCTGACCGTCGTGGGACGCACCTACGGGTTCTGCGACCATGCCCGCTGGCCCGAAGTGCGCTTCGTGGCCGGACCGGAAAACGGCTTCATCCCGCGCGAACGCTTCGAGCGGGAGACCGCCGCACTCGACTACATCCTTTTCGCCTACGATCCCGGCAGCTACCGGCTGACGGCGAGCGGTGCCATTCTCGACGCGCTCAACCTCGGGCGTCCCGTCATCACGCTGCGCAACGACTGCTTCGACGACGTGCTGCGGCTGCCGGTGGGATACGTCGTTGCCGACATGGAGGAGATGGCCGCCCTCATCCGCCGTCTGGCCGCCGAATACCCCGCAGGCACCGACCCGCAGTTCGCGCGGAACATCGCTCTGCTGCGCCGTGAATTTGCGGTGGAGACAGTCGCCGAACGACTGCGGGAAGCCCTCGAATCCTTTGTTCCCGAACTGAAAAATCCGCAACGATGACCCTTTTTGTCCGGGCGGACCGCCTGCTCCGCAACCTCTACGAAACCGCATTCTACTTTGCCGTGATGGCCGTGAAGGAGAATTTCCGCAACTACGTGGGCCGCGCCGGCACGGTCGGCGCGCCGAAGCCGTCGGTGCTGATCCTCGGCAACGGCCCTTCGCTGGCCGAAGACCTGCCGCGGCTGATCGAACGGCGGGAGCACGAGACGAAGGATGTGATGGCGGTGAACTTTTTTGCGCTGGACGAGCGTTTCGAAACGGTGCGGCCCGCCTATTACGTGCTTTCCGACCCGATGTTCTTCCGCGACAGTGCCTGCCGCGACCGGGTGGCGGAGCTCTACCGCGTGCTCGACGAAAAGGTGACGTGGCCGATGAATCTCTACGTGCAGTATTACAATCCCGAGCGGTTCGACTACCGCGCCGCGCTGCCCAACCCCAATATCCGCATCGTGCGCTTCCATACGCAGCTCTACCGCGGGTTCCGCGGCGTGGAGTTTTGGCTGTTCCGCCGCGGCCTCGGGAGCGCCAACTTCGGGACCGTGGTGCAGGTGTGCGAATACGTCGCCCTGCTCCTGGGGTATAAGACGCTGGAACTGTACGGGGTGGATCACACGCTGCTGGACGGCCTGTGCGTGGATGAGGAGAACCGCCTCTGCCGCGCCGACGGGCACTATTACGACGCTGCCCCGGCCACTCCGAAGCCGATTTTCCAGAAGGTTCCGC